>Ga0315539_1000336_pt1 | contig 35425 bp, 26 predicted proteins | sample SalMarSW160150MG_FD_203097 | JGI IMG/M metagenome (GOLD analysis project Ga0315539, IMG submission 203097) | Salt marsh sediment microbial communities from the Plum Island Ecosystem LTER, Massachusetts, United States - Salt Marsh Sediment SW1601-150 ...
CACCGTTGTTCATAAGCACTTCAACGTCCTCAGTTACGCTTGACACTGTTGCAAGATCGACTGCTCCATCATTGTTGAAATCTGCCGAGATAATTGGCTGGTAACTGCCTCCGGCGGGAGCATAATTGACAGTATCAGCGAATGTTCCGTCACCATTGCCGAGGGCGACTGAGACTGCATCTCCGTTTGTCGTAGCAATATCGACATTTCCGTCACCATCGAAATCAGCAGAACAGATTGCATTTGGTATCCAAGGAACTAAGTAACTGTCAGAGTAGTAGAAAACAAGATCCGTTTCGGTGGTGACTGCTGTAAAAGACCAGCAGAAGCTCTCCGCCATCGGAATCCCAGCGGCTGATTCGATGGTTTCCGTGAGAACCACACTAAGTCGTTCGCCAAATGCGAAGTCTAGGTTGGGTTCAAACTGAGCTGTGAGCGAGATTCCGTCGTAGCTAATGTTGCCCGAGTAGAATCCAGCCTTGTCTCCAAACACGACGAAACTTGATTCTGAGATCGTTCCTGAGTCCATCTCGACGTTAAATGTAACTGAAATATTGGCATCCACGGAGCCATTCAGCTCATTCTGCGCTGGTGAGGTGGAAAGAATGTGAGGAGTTTGGCCAAGAGTAGGCAATGCAGGCAAGACCAAAACGACAGTAAAGATTGCCGGAATGAACATTTTAAATCTCAGCATAAAGACCTCCGGCGTCTTAAGTCACAGAGAAGGATAGCATCCCGTCTCGAATGTTCTTCTGCCTAACAAGAATTTCTGCTCTTAGAATAACGCAAAATTCTGAGTTGTCAAGCGATATTTTGCTTTACAGGGGCGCTCAGAAGGCAGAGAAGCCGAACCTCTAAACTCAGAGATTCGGCCGGGTCTTTGAAATCTGGATATTGGTATTCGGCTGATAGCTACGCTGCAACTTACCGACAATTAGGCAATTGACTATGGAAGTCACATTGGCAATGTCGAGTTCTCCGCCATAATTGCTGTGCCCCCAAGCACATGAGGATGAAAGGCGTGTCCTTCGCGAATCAAGGAAACTCTATTTCAACAGCACCAATCTCTTGGTCTCGGTGAAATCTCCAATCTGCCCGGAGGCGGGATCTTCGACTTGTAACCGGTAGAAGTAAACTCCCGAAGCGACCTCATACCCGGAGTCATTCCTACCATCCCAGAGCACGGATTTATAACCCGAAGACACACGTTCGGAAGCTAAGGTTCTTACCTCCCGTCCCAGGATGTCATAGATCTTTAAGCTGACGAAGCCCGACTTGGCTAGAGTAAATTCTATCTTGGTGGTTTGGTTGAAAGGATTCGGGTAGTTCTGCTGAAGGGTGAATTCAGAAGGTTTTTCTCTGCCGTCGGTTTCATCTTCTACCTCACTCACACAATTGAAATTCCAGACATCAGAATATTCGCTTTCGGCCGCGTCCGTGCTCCTGAACGCCTTGACCCGCCAGAAGTATCGAACCTGAGCTATAGGCGAACTCACCGTGAATGTGCTGGTATCTATATCACCATATTCAAAATCAATGCTGGCAAAGGTGCTGTCGGTGGAGATTTCCAGATTGTAGGTCACTTCATCGAAATATCCACAAGCCGCCCATATGAAGGTGGGGTATGCGGTGAACTGATCGTATCCGTTCAGCGGAAGGTAAAGTCTGGGCCGCAAAAGGGGAATTCCGAAATTGGAATAATAAACGTTCTGATTTCCATCCCGGGTGTCCGTCCAGACACAGTGAATCTGGTCATTGTAAGCGACGACTCCAATATATTCGCCCAAGAGTCCGGCCATGGGAGCTTGTGGTTTCAGGCTTGACAAATGGGGTTGACTAGTTGCCGGGGGGTTATCCGTGATGCTTTGCCCTGCCAAAGCACAGAATGGGTCTGACGAAACATCGGAGACCCGATAGTTTGTGGTGAAAGTCCCTCCTCCATCGAAGGAGAAGGCAATATAGGTATCGAATTTCTCATAGAGGGGCGGATCGTTTCGCTGATCATAGAAAAGAATGATGATGGCTCCTCTCTGGTTGACCGTAATCCACTGATGAAACTGGTAGACATTCTTGCCCAAAGGATCATCATTGACCCGTCTAAGTGAGGTCCAGCTGGCTCCGCCATTGGTTGACTTCATAAACCAGATGTCGGAATGGAAACCAGAGTCATCCCACATTCCGTCCGGCACCGTGAAATAGATGTAACCCCGGTAAGGTCCGTCGGTTATGTCCGCGGCCATAGCCACAGAATTGTAAATGTGAATTCCGCCGGGAGCAACACTTACAATTTCATTTTCAAAGATCACCTCAGGATCGGTGAAGGTTTGGCCTCCGTCAATGGATTTGACCATCTTTTGGCCGTAATAGAGATTTCCTCCGATCTCGGAGAACCCCGCCCAGACCACGTACACGTCGCCATAAGCATCCACAAAAGGAAAGGCAAACTGTCCTGCATCGACAACTCCCTCGAGAGGACTTCCCACGACTATGGTATCCTCCCAGCTGGTGCCTCCTGTGGTTGAGCGCGCAAACATGATCCTGGTGGGAGAAGGGAAACGAGCCCAGGCCACGTACATGTTGCCGTCGTAAATACCACCGGTTCTGTCGATGGCAAGAAACTGTTTATCTTCGAAATGTTTCCCGGGGTCATTCACAACATAAAAAGGCCCTGACCAATTGGCTCCGTTGTTGGTGGTCTTCCACAGGGTGAAGTCGGTCCAATTGAAATCGGCGCTAACGGCCAGGGTCAAAGGATAGAAATTCCCAAACCGGTCACCGGAAATGCAAGGGTCGGAATGATAAGGGAAGCCGCCCTCCGGTAAAAGGCTGTCGACCCAGGTATGGCCTCCATCATAGGAGACGCCGATCCCCACTCTTCTGTATCCAAGACGGAAGTCTCGCCAGACGATCATCACCACGTTGGAATCGACCGGGGATATCCACATTTGCTCCTCGTTGTGAAGGTTGGGGGTCCCATCTGTGTTAATCATCATGTCGGGGACGTCAGCCTGTGCCTGACTGAAAATAGACGCGACAAGGAAAACGACAAAAAAGCCGGTTAGAAAAGAGTGAATTCGAAAAAACTTAGAGAGAGACATCGCTTGCTCCTTTCAAAGGTTAAGCCAACGATCGATTCATAATTTAGCTGTCTTTTTTGCTTGTGCAAGCCTTTCTTTGGGCGTGTGAGGCTCAGCTCACGCCAGACATTTTGCGTCGGGCTTCTGACAGATCCTTTTGGCGAGAAAGGGACCTTCCAAAACTGCAGAGCGCTGAAAAGCAAATACGGTCTTTAGCCTCGCCGGTTTTCTTATACGAAAATTATCGAGGAGGGTTCGAAATTCCCTCGTCAGATTACCTGCTGACAAGGGTGAGATTGTCACCGGCCTCCGGATTTACTTACTTGATCGGGCGGGGGTTTAACCCCCGCCCGAACGAGACGAGTCCCTGGCAGGTCGGCCTGCGGACATCGCTATTCCTTTTTCGATAGCCAAATCTCTTGTGGAAAGCGAGAAGGCTTGGAGGAGGGTCTAAATGGCTGGATGGTTTGGCTGAGTGCGCGAACGGATTGGGGAGTGAAAGAAAGAGACAAGTAGAATTCTGCTGTTTCAAGCTACATTCACTTGATCGGGCGGGGATTGAACCCCACCCGAACGAGAGATCAAAGGATCATGATAGACCGTTCTTCGAATCAAAGAATATTCACTCTGGCTCTGAGATAGCCCTGTCTCACAGAGGACAAAACAAATTAACGCAGCGGCCGATATGAAAGTGGCCCATATAAAATTAGTCTTCTTCATCATGTTTTTCCCTCCTCTTGGAGCGGCAAGTCTGTAAGTCGGGCTGTCGTAAGACTGCCCGACAAGAAGGAAAAGACTGTCGAGTCGCTCCCCCGCCAGAGGCGGGATCGCGACCCAACCTACTCAAATTCCCACTTCTCAATCTTTTCCAACCAATATTCCGCCCTCTCCGAAATCTTGGTGTCGGGGTGTTTTTCGATCAATTCCTGCATGGTCTTGGTTGCCCCTGCTTTATCTTTCATACTTAAATAGATACTGTAGATCGGCAGAAAATAGCGACTTACACTGAGGAAATCAGGATAGTTTTCGATCAAATTCACGTACATTGCAACACTTGTTTTCTTTTTTTCGGTCGAATCCGAGTATAGGTAACACAGTGCTGCTCCATAGACAGCACCCGGAACATAAACACTGTTAGGATACTTTCTAATAAGTTGTTGATACACCGCAAATGCTTGATCAGATTTTCCAGTGCTCCAGCTGAGCTTTTGTGCCTCAATGAATAATCTCTGGGCATCTTTTTCGAAACCCGTGGGTTCCTTTACTACGAATTGCACTGTGTCAGAGGTTATCATCTCCCCAAGATACTGGTGCAAAGTCATAAAACAGAAGTAGGTTTCCACGGGGAGCCCTTCATAAATGGTATAGGTGAATAAAATATCTTCATAGAATCGGTGAGTTTCTCCAGGCCTCAGCGAATGAGTTGGGCCTGGACTCCATCCCTGCGTGAACATTTTTTTTGGATAAACCTCACCCGTTTTATCTTTCATTGTAAGGGAGTACAATTCGTCTGCCCAGAAATAAATGGTGGTGTCTCGATTATTCTTCAAGCTGCCATGCAGCATAACTATCTCCTTAACCAAATACTCTTCCTTGCCGAACCAGATTCTTAGCTCTACGTCCTGAGCAGGTGACCGCGCTTCCTGGGCTTGGGAAACGGCAACACATACAAAAACCAAAAAGAAAGTTGTTTTGAGGATGGATGTGCGTAACATAATGGACCTCCTGAATTACCATTGAATATTTCACAACAAGTCAAGACAGTGCTCGCAAAAATGCGGGTTCATGTAAGTAGACCTATCTGGATATATTGGGCTGCTAAACATGATGCAAAAGGGTGAAGTACACTCTATCCCCTCATAACGGATAGCCCGTTGGAGTCCCAATTCATGTATAACCGTAGCTGTGATTATATCATTTTGGGGAAAGATACAGAAAAACAGATAAAATGCTGCTGTGCCAAGCTACATTAAAGAGTCCTGGTGGCTTTCGTCTGCGACTGAAATATCCTTGGCCGGCTGGAGAAGATGGTTAATACCCGAATGGAAATGTATACTCCCTTGTCTCTCCTGCATGGACTTGGACTGCATACGGCCCGGCAGGGTAATAGCCGGTTTTAAACAACATTATGGTGTGGTCGCCGTCTGGAATACCGTTAATGGTGGCATCTGTCACCAGACCCGTATCTTCTAAGTCAAGATAGATGCTTGCACCTTTTACTGGGTGTGAGCGTATCAACAGACTCCCGGTAGTGGTTTGCAGATAAGCTTGGGTGAAACTGGACAAAAAGGTATGCCAATTGGCGTCCGCAAAATCAACCTGGACGTACTCGGTAGAGTCGAAATATACGGGCTCACGCGGGAAATAAATGCAAAGGCCACCATAGCCCCGTTCCGGCTCACTGCTGAGCGTTCTTATCACCGCATCTTCAACGGCGCTCTGCACCACTCCGGCAGCATCCTTGATGATCGAGCTGAGATTTGTGGAATCCTGGATATTCTCACAGAACTTCTTGAGGTCGGCATTGACATAGCCCAGTTCGGTGTGACTCGAGGTCTGGCGGGCATCTACCACCTCTCCCCAGTTGTCTCCAGTATCAACCACCAGCAAGCTGCCCAAATCCGCTGCCTTGGAAGTGAGAACATCCACGTCGGAAAGATCGGTGGCGGAGATTGAAACCCTTACTCCTTTATTCACCGCCGCACTGTGGATTGCCGTCGCAATGCTCTGGGCCAAGCTGCTTGCGCTCACGTTCGGGTTGTCGGTCAAATCTTGCAGCCAGGTGGGAAAACCCAATATGTTGTTCATTGAAAGGCTGTACTGCGACGCCACCAGATAATCGGCCCTGTTCTTCAATTGATATGCCACCTCCAGCATGGACATGGAGGGAGCGTTGAAAAGGATTATGTCGAAGCTGTAACCCAAAAGAGCGGACGAGAGTTCCGGCAGGCTCATCATGGCCGAGTCGCCGTTTACCTGGTCCAGACAGGCTCCTTTCCACCCGCCGCCGTGGTCATTGAGGATCAACAGGTAGTGATCGGCGGGATAATGATCCACCCCATATTGGATGAAATCGCGCAGAGTTTGAGGATCGGACATATCCTTCCTGCCCAGACTGTCTAAGACTTCCGAGCTGATCGAATCGGGAAGCTCATTCAGATGTTTCTCTATATGATAATAGTTGCAGTCTCCGTATGTTTTGCTGGAGCCTAACATCACAACAGTCTGGACTTCCTCGGTGGACCCCACCTGTTCGGCCTCCTGGACGTCCTTAATCACATAAGAACACGTGTCAGCTCCCATCGTATCCTGAGGGGTGTTGCCGTCGAAGTAACCCAGGATAGTCCAGGTCTGCTTGGGAGGTTCCGATTCGGTCGACTTCTTCTTATCACTGCATCCGGCGGATAAGAGGATCGCCGAAGCCATCAAGAGTATCCAAAAGACTTTGGTTTTGCTCGCCATATCTTTCTCCTATTTTAGGAGGTAATATCAAGCACCTAGGCCGATATCTCCTTCTGTGCACTGGAACGCTAAGGCTGGATGCTCAGAGTTCCTGCTTCGTTTTCCCGTTGGAAGCCATTTCTGAGCGAAATGAACTCCCCGACGAATTCAAATTAACATTGAAAAGATCGAAATTGCAATAGCAAAATAGAAAACCCCAGAAATTAACCCTGGGTTCAGAATCTCAATTCCAAGGCCATGGTGAGTGTTGTAATCCCAGGGAAAAATCGTTGAAGATAACGGCCATCTCCAGTCAGAGGTGGCTTTTCAGGTTGGCGTCGTTTTACGAAGCCAATTTTTTGACGATCTCGTCGGTTTTGGTCTTGTGCAGATGCAGTCCTACGTCATGCGGGGAGAGACCCTGGGCCAAACCTAAGAACTGAAAATAATACAAAATCGGGATGGTCAAGTCTTGTTTGAGCTTTCTGGAAAGCTTTATCTGTCCCAGATCGAATTCGTCGAAGCAAGTGGGGCAGATTAAGCCCATGCAATCTGCACCGGATTTCTTCAGGGAAGTCAGAACGTCATAGGTCATCTTTTCCGGGATGGCTTCGGACATGCAGGCTTTTCCGCAGCAGAGGACTTGCTTCTCATGATGAATTACCTGTGCCCCGATAGCGCCAAACAGGTTTTCCAGGATTGTGGGAGAATCGGGGTCGTCCACCCGCATTATCTCCGACGGCTTCAGAAGATGACAGCCATAGTGAATTCCCACTTTGATGTTATTTAGCGGTCGCTTGACCGATTTTTTGACCTTTTCGATACCCAGATCGTCGCGCAGAACGGTGACGATGTGCCTGACAGATATGGTGCCCTTATACTCTTTTCCGATTTTCTTTAAACGTTTGTTCACCTTCTCCCTCAACTCCGGTTCACGGGATAGATGATAATTTGCTTCGCACAGAGTAGCGGTACAACCGGAACACATGGTTATCAAATCCAGCCCGGCCTCCTCTGCGATGCAGATATTCCGGGCGGCTATGGTAAGCCATATCAGTTTGTCCGTAGCCTTGAAAAAGATGGGATCAGGGCAACAGGAAAAACCCTCCAAATCCACCAATTCCATCCCCAGCTTTTCTGCCGTTCTTCTTACCGCAGCTTCCATCTGGGGGTATTTAACCGTGATCATACATCCGAAGAATGGTGCGTATTTCATTGCGTCAACCTGATAGTTATCCCACGAGTCTTGAGTAGATATTCTTCCTGCGACAACGATTGCCTACAAGAGAATCGGATTTACGGCTCAAAAAGCTCCCTCAGCTCCTCCATGGGGACGATCTTTACCTCTTTTAGCCCCAACTCTTTTCTCCTTCTATCTGATAACGAGGTTATCTTGACCGTTCGACCGGCGTCCTTTACGCTATCCACTATATCTTTTACCTCAAGCGGATTAGTTCCCTTTTCAAAACAAATATTCTTCAAGGCGATGATCACTTCCACCGGTCTGACCGCCTGGGGGCATCTTTCGTAGCACGTATAGCAGTTGGTACAGTTCCAGATAGGCGAATTTTCACCGGTTAAAGCCTCCTCGTCGCCCAGGATGGCACTTAAGAGTATCTCCCGGGGATTGAACTCCGGAGAATACATGGCTGCCGGACAGTCTCCCACACAGGCTCCGCACTGATAGCAGAAACCGTGAGCCTCTCCACCTATGGTGGAGTTGAGTTTTTCTCTGAATTTGTAGTTGATTGCTTTCATGGTTACCAGACTCAGTCAAAAAAAAGACAAATTTTCGCCAAATGACTTGACTTTCGCCTTAAGTAAGTTTATTATGTACGGTTGCTAAAGTCAAGTAATTTTTATACGGACGGAAGGATTGTGAAATTGGCAGACGAGACGAGAAGGGCGACTTTGAGTGATAAGGGGGCCGGGGTGGAAAAGGTTCACATATTTGAAGCTTGGTGTAAGAAATGCGGCATCTGCGTAGCTTTTTGTCCCACCGGAGCTTTGACCTCGGATAAGAATGGCCTGCCCCTGCTTACCTACCCGGAGAAATGTACTCTATGTGGGATGTGTGAGTTGAGGTGTCCGGATTTTGCCGTTACGGTGAAAGCTCGGGAGAAAAAAGAATCCAAAGAAGAGAAACAAAAATGATGGCTGACCAAGAAGTGAGGCTGATGCAAGGAAATACGGCTTGTGCCGAAGGAGCTATTGCTGCCGGTGCCCGTTTCTTTGGCGGTTACCCCATTACGCCTTCCACCGAGATAGCAGAGTATCTGGCCCGCCGGCTGCCCAAGGTGGGAGGGAAGTTCATTCAGATGGAGGATGAGATTGCCAGCATGGCTGCAATCATAGGGGCGTCTGTGGCCGGGGTTAAGTCGATGACTGCGACCAGCGGTCCGGGCTTTTCCCTTATGCAGGAAAACATAGGGTATGCCTACATGGCTGAAGTCCCCTGCGTGATCGTGGATGTGCAGAGAGGCGGTCCCTCCACCGGTCTGCCCACCAAGGTCTCGCAGTCGGATACCATGCAAGCCCGCTGGGGCACGCATGGAGATTATCAGGCCATCGCCTTGGGTCCCTCCTCCGTTAGAGAGTGTTTCGATTTAACCGTGCGGGCATTCAACCTTTCCGAAAAATATCGGACGCCGGTGGTGGTCTTGATGGATGAGGTCCTAGCACACATGCGGGAAAAGGTCACTTTTCCGGATCCCAGTGAGATAAGGGTAATCAATCGCATGAAGCCCACGGTTCCTCCCGAATGGTACGAGCATTTTGAGATAAACCCGCATTTCGTGTCACCCATGGCCTCCTTCGGAGAGGGATATCGGTACAACGTCACTGGTTTAACTCATAACCCCTCCGGATTTCCTACCTCAAGGCCGGTGGCCATCAAGGCGAAGCTCGATAAATTGAAAAACAAGATCACTAACAACATAAGCGATATCGTTGAGGTGAGAGAGGAACTTATGGAGGACGCCAATGTGGCGGTGTTCGCTTATGGAATCGTGGCTCGTGCGGCCAGACAGGCCGTCCGCATGGCCCGGGATAAAAGAATGAAGGTGGGCTTAATTCAGCCGCTTACCATTTGGCCCTTTCCAGACGTATACATGGAACGTATCTTAGAACAGCTGGATTTAGTCCTTGTGGCTGAGCTCAATCAAGGGCAACTGGTGGGCGAGGTGAATCGGGTCAATCAGGGGAGAACTCGGGTGCGGGGATTGAATCGATACGATTCCGAGCTCATCACCCCGGAACAGATCTTCCGCAAAGTCAGGGAGGAAAAGTGATATGGAGCGAATGCCCAAGGTAACTCACCATTACCTGAGAACCAAAAAGGAGTTCCCCAATGTCTGGTGTGCCGGATGCGGGATCGGCATTGTATTGGGTGCCATCATCCGGGCGATAGATAAACTCAAGCTTTCCAGAGATGAGGTGGTGATGATCTCAGGGATTGGATGCTCCAGTCGAATGCCTGTATATGTCGATTTCAATACCCTGCATACCACTCACGGCAGACCACTGGCTTTTGGTACCGGGGTCAAATTGGCCAAACCGAGTCTGAAAGTCATCATAATCACTGGCGATGGAGATGCCCTGGCCATAGGCGGAAACCATTTCATCCACGCCTGCCGACGTAACATCGATCTGACCACCATCCTGATCAACAACCAGACCTACGGGATGACCGGAGGCCAGTTCGCTCCCACCACTCCCTTCATGAAGATGGGAACTACCGCCCCTTACGGAAATCGGGAGAGGGCTTTCGACATAGCCAAATTGTCCATTGCTGCAGGCGCTCCTTTCGTGGCCCGGGGAACCGTTTATCATGTGGTTCAGTTGGAAAAACTGGTGGAGCAGGCCCTTCTCAAGAACGGGTTTTCTCTTTTGGAAGTGATCAGTCACTGTCATACCCTTTACGGCAGGCTGAACAAAGAGGGCGGGCCGGTAGAGATGATGAAATGGCAAAAGCAACATGCCATCCCCATTTCTGCGGCCGGCAAAGTCCCGCCGGAGAAACTGAGAGGCAAATTTCTCACCGGGGTCCTGTGGGATATCGAGTTTCCTGAGTATTGTGAAGAATACGACAAGGTCATAGCCGAAGCGCAGGGAAATGCGTGATATGAAAGGATCAAGGGACCAGAGGCGGAGGCAAAGAGACAGACTATTCGTGGGCCAAAAAGCGAATTCTGGAGTGCCAATCTCAAGATCAAAGTTGACCTTTAGGTTTGCCAATAATCAGTTTTCTACTCTGCCAGGGTTTCGAGGTAAAGCTAAAGCTTCACACTCCAGCAATTCCTTCCTTTATTCTGCTTCCTGAGGCACTTCGTAGAAACTGGGATTCGTGAAGAAATGGACAAAACCAAGAAGAAAACAGATATCGACGACAGATTCGAGATAAGACTGTCCGGCTCGGGGGGGCAGGGGATGATATTTGCCGGGATGGTCCTGGCCGAGGCCGTTGGGATAACTGACGGCAAGAATGTGGTCCAGACTCAAAGTTATGGCCCTGAAGCCAGAGGAGGGGCAAGCCGATCAGATGTGGTGGTGAGCTCCAAGGAGATCTATTACCCTAAACCGGTCAAGCTCGACGTGCTTTTGTGTCTGACCCAGGAAGCCTGTGATACATATCATCAGGCACTTAAGGAGGACGGAATCCTGGTTGTGGATTCCGATTCGGTTACCCAGCTTCCGGCCTATGAGGTACATGCTTTTCCCTTCGGTCAGCTTGCCCGTGATCGTATAGGCACTCCCATGGTGGCCAACATAATCGCTTTGGGGACCATTGCTTCCTTGACCAAGATTGTCTCCAGAAAAGGATTGTCCGAAGCACTGCAGGCCAGAGCTCCCAAGGGAACCCAGGAGAAGAATCTGAAGGCTCTGGAGATCGGTTTTGAATTAGCCCGAAAGAAAAAAACCAGAAACCCTCACTAGGTGTGCTGGCTCACGCAGCCATACTCAAATGATCCGCATCATCAGACGGTGGTGCCAATGCCCAGAGCCACCAAGGTTCTTTACCCCGGGCGCAGAATGTCGCGTTTGAAATAAGGTGCAAAAGACGTTTCTCATGATTAAGCCCGATGCGGTTCAAAGGAACCTAATCGGCGAAATCTTAAAAAGGGTGGAGAGGGCTGGATTTAAGATAGTGGAGCTCAAGATGGTCAAACTCTCCCCTCATCAGGCCAAGAGATTCTACGGGATTCATAGGGGGAAACCTTTTTATGATGAGTTGGTGAAATACGTCTCTTCAGGAGAAGTGGTGGCAGTTCTTCTGAAAAAGAACAATGGGGTGAAGGGCTTAAGAGAGTTGATCGGGTCAACTGATCCCAAGAAGGCGAAAAAAGGAACCATCAGACACGATTTGGCCATAAACACGAACAAGAACTCGGTTCACGCCTCTGATTCTCTTGATAACGCCAAGATGGAAATAGAGTTCTTCTTTAAGTGAGAATTCGCAGATAATTCACATTAACCGAACAGGAGGAATGGACATGTCCTTAAAAGAAAAACTGGCCCAGAAGATTCCGGAGTTAAGGGATGAAGTCAAGTCTTTGGTGAAAGAGCATGGTGATAAGGTCCTCTCTCAGGCCACTGTGCAGCAAGCTTACGGTGGTATGAGGGGCATCAAGTGCATGGTCTGGGAAACCTCGCTTCTGGATCCCATGGAGGGAATTAGGTTCCGCGGGTATAATATCCCCCAGCTTCGGGAGAAGCTCCCCAAGGCAAGGGGCGGAGAGGAACCGCTCCCTGAGGGAATCTTCTGGCTGCTCATGACCGGTGAACTTCCCACCAAAAAGGATGTCAAAGAAATCACCAAGGAGTGGCAGAGCAGGGGAGAGGTACCACAAAGCACCTGGAAGATTCTTAAAGCTCTTCCCACGGACATGCATCCCATGACCCAATTCGCCGTCGGGATACTATCCCTTCAGTCCACCTCCGAATTTGTTAAGAAGTACAACGAAGGTATTCCCAAGACCGAATACTGGGATCCCATGTATGAGGACGTGATGAACCTGTTGGCCAAGCTTCCCGCAATTGCCGCATACATATATCGCCGGACTTACAAAGACGGGAAGAGAATTCGAGGCATCAAGAGGTTGGACTGGGGCGCAAACTTTGCCCACATGATGGGTATCGATAATCCCGAATATTACGAATTGATGAGATTGTATCTGGTTTTGCACTGCGACCATGAAGGTGGAAACGTAAGCGCTCATACCACCCATTTAGTTGGATCTGCGCTATCTGATGCATTCTACTCCCTCTCCGCTGGCATGGACGGTTTGGCCGGACCATTGCACGGACTGGCAAATCAAGAGGTTCTGCGCTGGATTCAGAACCTCATGGAAAAACTCGGAGGAAGGGTTCCCACAAAAGAGGAACTCTCCAAAGCCTTGTGGGATACCCTAAACAGCGGGCAGGTTATTCCGGGATATGGTCATGCGGTCTTAAGACAGACAGATCCTAGATACACGGCTCAGCGAGAGTTTGCCTTGAAACATATGCCCGACGATGATCTTTTCAGACTATGCAGCATGATCTTCGAGACCGCACCTGACATTCTCAAAGAGCACGGCAAAGCCAAGAACCCTTGGCCCAATGTGGATGCCCACTCAGGAGTTCTCCAGTGGTTCTATGGGATCAGGGAGTACGACTTTTATACCGTACTATTCGGCGTCTCCCGTGCCATGGGCGTTCTGGCCCAGCTGATCTGGGATAGAGCCTTGGGTCTTGCCATCGAACGGCCAAAATCCCTGACCACTGGAACGATAAAACAGATGATAACCGAAATGTAGGCAGTCAGCAGTTCATGGTTTAGGTTTAACGCTCTTACCATCAACCGTGGACTGTGAACCATAAACCGATTTTACGGCCCGGCGGGTGTTCAACACCCGCTTTCTTTTTCGCGCGGCAAAGAACGCACAAACTGAAAGCAGAGCGTGCGCGACCGACAGGCGCTAATATTCCCTGCAGGTACGACCGTTAAGTGCTTATTGATACAGTAGTTAGAGGTTTTATTAAAAAAAGTGCTTGACAAGAAGAAGGTTGTTGCCGTATATAATAATGCTCGGCTTAATCCGGGTATCCGGAAGCGGTCGGGGTAAGATATTGAAAAGCCTCCTGTCAAAGGGAGGTTTTTCATTAGGGGTAGTGAACAATCCCGTCGCCGGTTTTTGATATCGCGGGTATCGCAATAGGCTTCAGAAGCTTGAACACGTCGGAATATCTCTTTCGCTTTGCTCTCTTAGAGGGAACTACTTCCAACTTCACCGCATTGCAAGCTACATCAACTAATTGAAGGAAATATGACTCCTTGGAATCCTTCCAGTTCGGGTCCTCGAGAACCAACTTCAGAGGCTGAAAATAAAAGTCCATGGTTTCTTTCTTTGAAGGGATAGGATTATAGACTCTCATTTTCCGATAGACCTTTCGGGCCAAACTTTTGTACCCCGCATCTGCTATGATGATGCCATACCCACTGTTACGATAGAGAAAATTGTCAAATCTTTGGATCAGCAATTGCCAGGCTTTCTCGGCGTAAGTAACATGGGAACCCCATTTTTTAGATTTGTCAATACTGACCGCCATTAGTCTGACGTACTCGTCTTGTCTAGACAAGAAAGCTACACTTTCTTGGTAAATGGCGATTCTTGCTGCTAAGTGGAGTCCTGTTTTGCTGAAAAAGCCCGAACTTCTGAGCAGGTCTCTTGAATGCAACTCGTAAGTGCTCAGAAAACGGTGCTTGTCCCGAATAGATTGCCGAAATCCTTTCAATACGTCGAAGAAATCATTCCACCGGTCAAACCGGATTACCAGGCCACAGAGAATAAAATAGGGAGAGCCAGAGGCGCCATTATCCCCTGATTCATCCACATAGAGAAAGTACATTGCTTACTCCTTATAATTTGCATCCGCCCATTCAGAGGCATCGGGCAAACACGCCTGTGACGCGTACGCGTTAGTTAAGCCACCTCGAAGCGTTGTTCAACGTTTGATACTTGTTAGCATCTCGTCAAAGAACTTGCTGAAATCCACGTTTCCGCCTGATATGATAACCCCTACATTCTTATCTGCCACGTTCAGTTGATTGGACAATAACACAGCCAAAGGCACCGCAGCGGAAGGCTCCACAACGATTTTCATCCGTTCGAAAATATGTCGCATTGCGGTGATAATTTCCTCCTCTGTGGCCAAAAGAATTTCATCTACGAGATCACGGATGATGGGAAACGTTTTGTCGCCGAGCGAGGTTCTTAATCCATCGGCAATGGTGTTCGGATTCTCGGATGGAATGATGCGTCCTGCTTTCATGGAGCGGTAAGCATCATCGGCATTTTTCGGTTCGCAGCCGATCACCTTTATTCTTGGATTCAGCGCCTTCGCGGCAATTGCAGTTCCGCTCAAGAGGCCGCCTCCACCCACAGGAGCAAGGATAAAGTCCAGGGTTTCGATCTCCTCCACCAATTCTAAAGCCGCGGTTGCCTGGCCAGCTATTATCCGGTAGTCGTTAGAGGGATGAATGAAGGTGGCACCTGTTTCTTTGACAACGTGCGCTGCCGTGGTCTCCCGCGAAGCCACTGTTGGCTCACAAAAGGTTATAATTCCGCCATATCCTTTGACAGCTGCAGTTTTTACCGGAGGTGCATTGGATGGCATCACGATTCTTGCACTAATTCCCCGTTTACGAGCTGCCAGCGCCAGGGCCGCTGCATGATTGCCAGATGAGTGGGTTACCACTCCGCGCGAAGCTTCTTCATCAGAAAGAGAAAATACTGCATTGCAGGCACCACGAAACTTGAAAGCACCGACTTTTTGAAAATTCTCACATTTGAAAAAGAGTCTTGCCCCAGCCATTCGGTCCAGGGCGGTGCAAGTTAGAACGGGGGTCTTGGCTACGTGTGCACCAATTCGTCGATGTGCAGCTCGAACATCTTGAAGATCAGGTCGTCTATTCACTTTCCCCCACCTGTTTTCGAGGTAGCCGCAATGGCAAGCCTGGGTCATTTGAATTCATAATACTTTCCAGAATCGTCCCTCTCCCTTTCATGTTAGCCTATCTCATTCAAGAAGTCAAGTCTTCTGTGGGAAGGCCATTTCGCATGCAAAAAGTGAAGAATTTCACAAAAGAATGGTTGACTTAGACCAGTTTTCTCTTAAATTAATAAGCTAGACTGGGATTTGCGCTTTTTTGTTTACAGTAAAAAGATGACATAGAGAGGAAGACTATGGGTAAAACATTAGCGGAAAAAATAATCGGAAGCCATGCGGGAAAATCTGCCATAGGCGGATCCGCCTCTGGCGGAGAGGTGACCGCGGGCGAAATTGCTTTGGTGAATGTGGACGTTTGTCTAACTCAGGATGGAACCGGGCCTTTGGCCATTAGGCAACTTCAAAAGATTAATCTGGAGAAGGCGGTAAATCCTAAAAGGACGGTTCTATTCTTGGACCATGCAGCGCCTTCTCCCCGAAGGGAACTGGCCAACGACCACATCACCATAAGGAAATTTGCAGAGAAAACCGGAGCCTGCCTTTCGGAAGTGGGTGAAGGCGTTTGTCATCAGATAATAGCGGAATCGTATCTCAATCCAGGTGATATTCTGATTGGCGCTGACTCGCACACCTGCACGGGAGGAGCACTCGGTGCATTCGCTACGGGGATGGGGTCCACAGATGTGGCCATTGGCATCGCCCTGGGAAAAACCTGGCTAAGGGTTCCTGAGACCTTTAAGGTGCAGGTGAACGGGAAATTTCAGAAAGGGGTCCATCCCAAAGACCTGATCTTGCATCTCATCGGTACGATCGGCGCAGATGGCGCTACTTACAAAGCTCTGGAGTTCTGCGGAGACGCTATCGACAATATGTCGATGAGCGGGAGATTCACCCTGTCCAATATGGCTGTGGAGGCCGGGGGAAAAGCAGGTTTGATCGCTTCGGATAACACCACCAAGGAATTCCTGACCGAGCAGGGACGAGGCAAGCAGTTCAAGGAATTGAAGCCGGATAAGGATGCTGTCTACGAGAAGGTGATTGAAATCGACGCATCCAGCCTGGCGCCGATGATTGCATTCCCGCACACAGTGGATAATGTCAAGTCTATTGACCAAGCCAAAGGGATAAAGATCGATCAGGTCTTCATCGGTACCTGCACCAACGGAAGGTTGGAGGATTTGGAAGTAGCGGTCAAGATGATCGAAGGTAAGAAGAAACATCCAAAGACCAGATTCATAGTCGTCCCGGCATCCAAATCTGTATTTCTGGAAGCCATGAAGGTAGGTTACCTAAAAACTTTAGTCGAATTCGGGGCTGCTATTATGGCGCCGGGATGTGGTCCCTGTGTCGGGGTACATGAAGGCATTCTGGGAGATGGCGAAGCCTGTCTTGCCACCATGAATCGCAATTTTAAAGGAAGAATGGGCAATCCGGAAGGCTTCATTTACTTAGCTTCGCCCGCAACTGCCGCGGCAACTGCAATAGCCGGCGAGATCGCCGATCCGCGTGAGTTTTCTGGCTAAAAACAGAAGTCGGAAGAGAATGCAGCCGCAGACTTCAGTCTGCGTTGATTCTGACCGGTCGGGTGGGGATTCAAACCTCTCCCAAACTGGAGAGAAAGGATAAGTGAAAGATGTCCTATAAAGTCAATGTGGTAATTGAAAAAGATGAACAAGGATATTATGCTTATTGCCCCGAACTTGAAGGTTGTCAAACCCAAGGCGAGACTTTTGAAGAGACACTGAAGAACATAAGAGAAGCAGTTGAGCTGTATTTAGAGACGCTATCGGAAGACGAAATAAAAGCATCTCTAAGCAAAGAAATCGTAACGACGTCCTTGGAGGTAAAAGTTGGATAGGCTGCCAAGATTGACCGCTCAAAAAGCAGAGAGACTGCTTTTGAAAGCCGGCTTTGAGTTGATTAGAACTAAAGGCAGTCACAGAATATACATGAAAACGGACAGAAGGATAGTGGTTCCCTTTCACTGTGAGAGTCTTACATCCTAAGGTCGTCAAACAAGTGATAAAAAGCATAGAAAGGGAAGAATGAATTGAACAAACCAATTCCTTTACAAGTAGATGAGAGGAGATTGTTCATTCTAGGTCAATAAGAGGAGTTTATATGATGTTGAATGGAAAAGTCTGGAAATTCGGAGATGACATATCCACCGATCTGATTGCGCCCGGGAGATTATTTCACTTAAGGTCGAATCTGCCGGAGCTGGCAAAACATGTTCTGGAGGATGCGGATCCTCAATTTGCCGAAAAAATGAAAAAGGGGGACTTTGTGGTCGGAGGATCTAACTTCGGCTGCGGATCATCCAGAGAACATGCCCCCACCATCATCAAGCTAGCCGGAGTATCCGCAGTTCTGGGCAAATCCTTCGCCCGTATCTTCTATCGCAATGCCATAAACGTGGGGCTGCCGGTATTGATCTGCGATACCGATAAGATAGATCCGGGTGATAACCTGGAGGTGGATCTGGAAAAAGGAACGATCATCAACCAAACGAAAAAGGACACGCTGACTTTTGCGCCCCTGCCCTCGGTGATGATCAAAATACTAAACGACGGCGGTCTTCTGGCGCATATTGAGAAGCACGGGGATTTCAAATTAGACTGATTAGGTTGGCAGGTTAGAAAGTTAGAAGGTTAAAAGGTTAGAAGGTTGATTGAATGCACTGCGGAGGTTATTTTGCCCCGAGTTCTGAATATCTAACGAAAACACCTCAGAGGAGGAGATATGGTAGAATTTGACAAACTGACTGTTCCCACCAAGGGGGAAAAGATCGAGATTGAAGGGGATAAGTTAAAAGTCTCGGACAATCCCATAATACCGGTGATCGAAGGGGATGGTATCGGACCGGACATCATGAGGGCGACGAGAAGGGTGCTGGATGCTGCCGTCGAGAAAACCTATGATGGCAAGAAGAAGATAGAATGGTTCGACATCTATGCCGGCGACGCAGCTATGGCGAAGTACGGTGAGGTTCTCCCAAAGGATACTTTTAAAGCCATTGAGCATTTTATAGTAGCCCTAAAAGGACCACTGACCACTCCGGTGGGAGGGGGTTACAGAAGCTTGAATGTGACCCTGCGGCAGGTCCTAAACCTCTATGCCTGCGTCAGGCCGGTGCGCTATTTCGAGGGTGTTCCCTCCCCGGTGAAACATCCGGAAAAGATGAACGTGATCATCTATAGAGAGAACACGGAGGACGTCTACGCCGGAATCGAATGGGCTGAAGGTACCGACGACGTGAAGAAGCTGATCACCTGGTTGAACAAAACCTACAACTTGACAATCAGACTCGACTCAGGAGTGGGAATAAAGCCCATAAGCATTACCGGCACAGAGAGACTGGTTCGCAAAGCCATCAAATACGCCTTGGAATTCGGTCGAAAGTCGGTGACCCTGGTGCACAAAGGTAACATAATGAAATACACCGAAGGTGCCTTCAGGGACTGGGGGTACAAGCTGGCAACCAGGGAGTTCAGGAACCAAGTGGTCACCGAGGACGAGTTGTGGAGTAAATACGACGGCAAGATGCCCGAGGGGAAATTGCTGGTCAAGGACAGAATTGCCGACAGCATGTTCCAACAGGTTCTGACCAGAACGGATGAATATGATGTGGTGGCCACTCCCAATCTGAATGGTGATTATCTTTCCGATGCCTGTGCCGCTCAAGTTGGTGGTCTGGGGATGGCACCCGGTGCCAACATCGGAGATTTCGTGGGACTCTTCGAGGCCACCCATGGAACCGCCCCCAAGTATGCCAACAAGGATATGGTGAATCCCGGTTCTCTCATTCTTTCCGGCTGCATGATGCTCGAATATCTGGGTTGGAGAGACGCAGCCGACCTAGTCTACAAGGCCGTGGGGCAGACCATAAGACAGAAGAGAGTAACCTATGATCTGCACAGATTGATGGAAGGTGCCACCAAGCTAAAGACCTCGGAATACGGAACAGCCATAATCGAAAATATGGGCTAATTAGGCTTCGGTCTTGAAACAGGCGAGCACCTAACTTAAGTTAGGTGCTCGCACGTTATGGGCTGGATGAATAATCAGATCAGAACGCATTCTACCCCATCTTTAGAACGCACATCCACAGGTCAGTGCCCACAAGAAAAAAGCCCCGCGATGAGCGGGGCTTTTTAATAATGATCGACTGATCCGTCTCTTTACGCGCAGCCCTCCTCAGGCGGAGACCCACCAAGAAACAGATAGTTTATCAGATACATGATGTCTGCTACGTCCACTACGCAATCCCCATTGGCATCTCCAGCTGCCATAGGCTCCGGCGCAGTACCACTTAGAAACAGATAGTTTATCAAAAACATTACGTCTGCCACGTCCACCGTCCCGTCACCGCTGGCATCTCCATAAACGTATCCCCAGGGAGCTGCCAGCCAATCCAAAACCGTCTGCATCACAACATGTGGCCGGGCAAGAGGCTGTCCCTGAAATTCCGCAGCAGTGTTCATCCCTTCGAAACCAAACCCAAAGAAGACCAGCTTATAATCTCCCTGAAACCTGAGTCCAGCCACAAGATCCGTGCGGTTCCATCCCGAACCGGCGTAGTTTAGAACCGTATCAGCTGAATCATCCGGAGCCAGCGCATCTTTCGAAATCTGGTTTTGAGGACTGGGAATTCCCCATGGATACATGTACCAACCATCCCCGATGGTATCTCCTTCCACTCCCATGACCTGGCGCTCCATAACGCTGCCGTTGTCTAAGCTGCAGTGCAGATAATCGGTCAGAAAGGTCGAGTCCAAAGGATTGCCGGAGTTGGTGAGGGCCTCGGCTGCATCCTGACTGGTCATGAATAACCTGGCCCCTTTGTCCAGAAAGCTCATCAGGCTTTCCACCTGGGCTTGGGTGAACAACTCGGTTTTGTGATCACCGGTATACCAGATCAGGTACTTGTACATGTTGAACGAGAAATCCGGGTCCCCTTTGCCTTCGGTATCCCAGATATCATAGATGGTTCTCAGGGAGTCCAGGGCATCGGTGTAGTAGCTCTGGTAATCGGTCGCCGAGCCTGAATCGTCGTCCACAAGGAGAATCTCTGCATTTCCCGCCCAGACCTCGAACTCGAGATCTATGACGTAGGGGCCGGAGGCAGTATTACCTTCCACGTGCAGGGTGAGTATGGTCGGCCTTCCCGGAAAGAGCGGGTCCACCTCAAACTCCATAGCATCAGAATTGTTGTTGGCAGATCCACCGGTTCCAATGTCTCCCAGGTAGGAGTAGTCATCGGTAAAGACTATTCCGCCAGTATCAGCAAATACGGTGACCTCAGTGCCGTTTATGGGGAGCCAGATATTGGAGATGGTGAAGTAGAGTTTGACCGTCTCCCCGCCTTCCGGCCTGCCGTCTCCGTCACCTCCAAGCAGATCGTCCAAGATGAACTCGTCCAACGAGAGGCCGGGCCTGGACCAGTTTACATCCATGTCGGCATACATGGCCGAATCAGAGTCCGAGATATTCCAAACCGCAACCTGGGTAGAGTTATCATAGTAATTGCGGCTGCCGGGATTGGTGGTGTCGTTAAAGGCTCTTTTGTCGTAATATCCCGGAAAGGGATCCCCTGAGTTTCCTTGATTCGGAGAACCATAGCACCCTTCCAGCTGGAACAATCCATCCGCTTGCTCCAAAGCCACCTGATAGTGCGGATTTGCGGGGTCTCCCGGACACCACTCGTCATCGTTAGAGCCGTTATTATCCACGTGATATATCATTAGGCCATCTCCGGGTAAGTACTTGTCGAAGCCGACCTTCTGTCTGTTCTCCACGAGAAAATATTGTGACCCACCTATACCTGAGGTGTAGAGCCGATACGAGACCGGAGAGGTCTCGGCCTGCAGAATCTCCACATCTGTGCGGTTCTCCGTGAGCTGATCCGCGCTCGAAAAGCCCAACTGTAACTTGCACCAGCCATCGAAATGAGCAGGAGTCCTTCCGCTGTTGTTCCAGGAACCACCGGCCATAATAGACCATTTCCCCAGTCCCTCTGACTCACCGCCGTAATCATAAAGGTCCGGCAAACCCAAGTAATGTCCATACTCATGGCTGAAAACTCCTATATCCACCAAGCCGCCGGAGCGAACCTCCGGGTCCATGTTGAAAGTATAGAACTTCACTCCATCCTTCACCACAACGCTCTGCATTTGCCATTTATGAGACCAGATATCGTCGTCGCTACCTGTTTGCTCAGCTCCTGGGCCGGCATGGATTACTATGAAACCATCCACCCACCCGTCGCCATCATGATCGTATTCTGAGAAGTCTACATACGGGTCGGCCGCATCCAATGCGTCTTCTGCCAGTTTCTGAGTGTTGTGAGGATAGGGACCGGTACCGTTCAATCCCGCAACATAGTACGAGTATAACTCCGGCATCCTGTACCAGCCGGTCACACCTCCCACCAGATCAAGCTGTCCATAGGAGTTTTCCAGGTAATAGTCCCTCATGCTGCCGGTGGGATAAGCAAAACCTTCGCTGAAAAGAAGAGCCGAAAACTCGCTGGTGTCGTAGGAATGCACGTTGTCGTCGAAATCCACACAGATGATTATGGGGCTTAAGGTATCAGTCACCAGAGAACCATCCTTGGCGAATTTGAGGGGAGGATCGGGATTAGGCGCCCACACTCCTTTCTCTCGAGCGACTTTTGCTCGCTGTACCCACTCCTCCAGCTTTCCTTCATTCCTGAGCCTTTCGACCAGCTCAGGAGAAAGAGATACTGCCTGAGCATCCACACCAAAAGCTAGGATCAGAAAGGCAAGAAGCAGGCTGAAGATTCTGAAACGATTCATCATACATCCTCCTTTGGTCTTTGGTTGATTCTCTGGATCAATATCGTGTTTCCGTTGTCTGGTAATACAAAAAGGATTCGTCCCTAGGGAAATTATCGGCATTCCTGCGGAGACGCTCCTCCCGCAAATAAATAATTGATGAGATAGGCCACATCGGCGACATCCACCAACCCGTCGCAGTTGACATCCGCCTTTTCCAAAGGAATCGGCGGAGAGCCTTGGTTGAAAAGATAGTTAATCAAAAAGAGGGCGTCCGCTATATCTACTTCCTCATCACCCGTGACGTCCCCGGCGATGGTGGCTGCGATTGGTCCCACCCTCACGTCATCTATGTAAAAGCCTTCCCCGTCGTGCGGGTATTCCGAATCGCTGACGAAGCTGAATCTCACCTGAATAATGCTGCCGGCTGGAATATGAGAAAGATCGTACCTCCATTCCATCCAATCGTTGCCGGTGTTGTAAAATGAATCCAAGGCGCCGCCGGTTCCGATAAAATCCAGCGTGTCCGTGTCGAACTCACTGTGAACCACCTCCACGTAGATTCCGTCCACATCATAATTGGTCACGTCGTACCAGAGCCAGAAGGAAAGATATGATTCCGGCTCCACCGTTATGGGTGGACTCTTAAGCCGGCAGTTCATGTTATTCTCAAAATTCCAGGAACCTTCGTTTCCGTTATACCAACTTGAATCTCCCGAATTGGCTCTGTGAGAGGTGAGATGCCACATGTCACCCGTGCCCTGGTGAGTCCATCCACCTGCTCCGGATTCCATATCGTCCTCAAAACCTGCCTCTCCGATGCTCAAGATGAAGCTGTCCTGGAAGGCGTATCCGTCGGTGGTGGAGGTCAGCAGACTGAGATGAGGAAAATGCGGGGTGGGGCAGCCAGGAAGCACCGCAACCTGCCAAGCAGCTACCTGTACCTCTTCGGGCAGGAAACTCGAAAAGTCAGCCAGACTATCATCGATCGTCAGGTAAGGGTCAGAGCTGGAAACACGTCCCTCCACCTCCCGGCCAACTCCTGATCCCATATTTCTGACCCAGAGGTCAAGGTTAAACGTCTCACCCGGCTCGGGAATTCCATTGGCATTTCCGTCCGAGTCGTTTACCGTGTAACGTTCATAACCCAGGATGGGCGATGCCGCAGTAAGCGCCACAATGCTCTGCCACAGGTTCCCATTATCGTCGGTTATTTCCAGGTCGAAGTAAATCACGTGCCCGTCGGGACACCCTGGATTCACGGAGAAATTATATGCGCCCGGGCTGGTGGCTGCCCCTCCCGGATTGATGTTCCCGAAGGTCTGGGAACTATCAACCAAAGTAACATAGGGATCGCCTGTGGAGTGCAGGATGGCACTTACGTTGGGGGCCAGGTCGCTTCCGTAGTTCCCCAGATTTATGAACATGTTTATGACTTCACCCGGGTTTACCATCCCGTCCCCGTTGCCGCCGGTCACATCATCTATCCCGTGGGTTTTGTATACTACATAGGGACCTGCCGCAGCCACCCAGGTGCTGTCATGATAGGGCATGAAATTGTGAGCCGTCACCGTCACATATAGTGCTCCCCCGGATGAGGGAGAAACGTTGAAACTGATTTGTCCGTGCAGGTTCGTGGACCCACGTTGATAGATCTCTTCATCCTTCATCACACATACCAAAGCGTTGGGCACCGGTTGGGAGCTTGAATCAGCGTCAAGCACGGTGACGGTGAAGAGGCTGGGCCCTTCCGGAACGGTATCCGAATATTCGACCGTCAGATATCCGGGGGTGTCCGTCCAGACGGGCATCTCCGGATCTCCCAGAAGATTGATCTCGTACTCGCACCATCTGTAGACGTTCTCCTGTCCGGCTCTGGACACATAGACGCTCTTCATGTCCGCGAGTGTGGCTCCGATGCGGTGGACGTCTCTGGAAAACAAGGCCGCAAAGAATTGCTGATCGAATCTGTCGGAGTAGCCGTATTCCGGATTTCCCGGCGATCCCCAGCCGTATCGCGAATTCCCCACGAAAGCCACCCCTCCTCCTTCGGAGTTGATCAAAAACGCCTCGCCGATGCAATACTCATCAAAGGCTCCAGGCCAGCAGCCTATGGAATACAAAATGGAGTTGCGGGGATGGTTATTCAATTGCAGCATGTCGGACCGATTCACCACCTGCGTCTCATTGACCGACAGAAGATCGATCCAGGCGTGTCCATTGTGATTGATAATACCCTGGCCCGCATCCATTGCCGCTAACACCTGCGCCTTGGTACCGCCGGAGGATTCATATACCTTGGTGATGGGATCGAATCGAGCAGGAACATACTTCTGGTCGATCATGTCCTTTGCCATCCCCCCGTCCGTATAAGGATTCCACCACAGTACCATGGCGAAGAAAAGCATATTGGTCTGGTAGTCGGTGGGAGGGCTCATCTCGTAGGCTAAAAGCTTGGGAAGCCACCATTCCAGGCGGCTCAGACTGCTGCAGGAAGCTCTTCCCACAAAGACATCCGGATACATGTCGACGGAGTCTTCCACCTCCCCGTAGATGTGATTTCCGTTAGCGTCCCAGGTGCCGTCCAGATCGGAATAGTACAGATCGCATCTGATCTGGTTGCCGGTCGCACCGCCGTATTCACAATCCATGGCCCAGGCGATCCGATCCGGAACCATGTTGGTGTCCCCGCCCAGCAAGACCCAGATGGTTCCCCAGTTCTGGTAGGCATCCTTGATGAAATTTCTGACCTTCTCGGCATCATCATAACCCGAATAGTTGGCATAAATCCAATCGGTGGTGACGATTTTGGCAGGAACACCCTTCTGGGTCTTCCAGTCGGCTAAAGCCTGAAAGGTGGTGACAAAGGTGGTATCGGTGATGATAACGTATTCGTAATCGGCTGGGGAGAGCACAGAGGAGAACATCTCCTCCGGGCTAAGATCCAGGGAAGAGCTTTTGGGGTTCAGAACGGCCGTGTCCATAATGTTTTGATAGACCGCTTTCACGCCTTCGGATCTTTTCTTCACGGGGAGTGGTTTTCTCCCACCAGAGGTATAGCGGATCTCGAATTCTATATGTGAATAGAATTTGATCTTCTTCTGCGAAGGTATGTATTGAACCGGATAGACTAAAATCCCGGCCAGCTGATAACCACCCAAGAATCCAGTTCCGGTGCATTCCAATAACTTGCCCGGGTATTCTTCGCCCAGACTGTACACTTTCGATTTGGGTTGGATAAAAGAGACGGACTCATCCATCAGAGAGAGGATTCGGGGTGGCTGGGCTGGAAATACCTCGTAGTTGCCGGACAGAATCCGGCTTTCCGAGCCGGTCACTCTCACCTGCTCGACTTTTGAACCTGGGGGCAAGGTCACATGCAAGAGCTTCACCGGAAGCTGAGGCTCTCCCACCTGGTCGGTGATCTCACAGCCTTTGAGATAGATGATGTCAGATCCCTGTGACGCAGAGAAGACCAGATCTGCGACGGAAAAATCCACCGTTTGGGAGATCTGGCCAGCGTCAGCCTGACAAATGCTAAAAAGCAAAATCACAGTCCAAACTAAAAGCACTCTGGTTAGCATATCTGCTCCTTTAGATCAATAAGCCAACGACTATAACAGACGAGAGGATCGTCACGTCATGTGCCAAGGTTTCGTTCGGGAAGAATCCTCTTTGGCCGGGGAAGCCGTGAAGATTCGCTCCGCGTCCTGCATCTCCAATAGCCTATACGCAAGAAGTTAATATACTTCTTCATTCTTCACATAGTAACAAAAACTATACCAAAGGCATCTTTTGCAATGCAAACTTATCGACTTGCGTAATCTCAAGAAGGTCAATCGATTGCAATCTCGTCGGGGAAAAGAGGAGACCCTCTTCTTCGAAGGAAGAATGCACTTTCGCAGAAACCTGCGATCAGAAGCGTAGAACGCTCATTTAAGCCGTTCTGAAACACCAAGTAGTGAATTCGCAGAATCTTACGGGCATCCGGCTCTTAGCTGCGGGAATTCTCGAAGGATTAAGGTCTGACCTCTTTAAGCTTACACGCATCTGCTCCGAGAACTTTGCTCCTCGGCCGAACATTCTCGCCGTTTTTAAACCGTTGGTGCGGGGCATGCTTGCCCCGCACCTTATTTGCAGAAACCTAACTTGTCAATTTCTACCTTCGGCAACGTATCATGAAGCTCAACCTTACGTTTTACGCATCGGGTAGCGAATGTATTAGTAACACTCTTGCGGCGGCGAACCTCCGATGAACAGATAATTTATCAAATAGATCACGTCGGCGACGTCCACTATCCCGTCGCAATTGACGTCTCCGTTTTCCGGTGGAATTCGAGACGGCTCGTCCACGAAAAGATAATTGATCAAAAAGATAACGTCTGCGACATCCACCGTTCCGTCACCGGTAACGTCTCCGGCCACGGCGCTTGTCACCGGTCCCACCTTGAGATCATCTATGTAGAAACCTTCTCCGTCATGAGGATACTCGTCATCGCTTTCGAAGGTGAACCTAACCCGGAGGGTGCTGCCCGGAGGGAGGAACGAGAGATCATAGCTGTATTCCATCCAGTCGTTTCCGGTGTTTAAGACTGAATCCAGGGCGCCGCCGGTTCCGATGAAGTCAAGCGTATCCGAAACGCCCGTTGATGCGTCGACGAGTTCCACGTGTATCCCATCCACTCCGTAATTTGTTACGTCATACCACAGCCAGAAGCCCAGATATGAATCGGGGCCCAAGATAAAGGAGGAACTTGTAAGCCAGCAATTCATGTTGTCGTTGAAGTACCAGGAACTCTCTATTCCGTTGTACCAGCTCGAATCTCCGGAGTGCGTTCGGTGGGAGGAAAGGTGCCAGAGATCGCCGGTACCCCCGTGAGTCCATTCATCTCTTCCCGATTCCATGTCGTCTTCAAAGCCGGGCTCTCCTACGGTCAGAATGAAGCTGTCTTCGAAAACGTATCCGTCATCTGTCGACGTCTGCAAATGAAACCACGGGAAATTGGTATCGGGGCTATCCGATAACAGATACACTTCAAAGGATCCAGCCGCAGATCCATCGGAGGCAATATCCCCGAATTGCGCGACCGCTTCATTGATCTGGACGTGAGAGTTGGAGGACGAAAGAACGCCTTCAACCTGGGATGCAAGCTCCTCGCCTGCGTTTTTCACCGATAGGTTCAGGTCAAACGTTTCGTCCGGTTCGGCAATCCCGTTGCCGTTTCCGGATTCATCGTTCACCGAGTAACTCCGATAGCTCAAGAGAGGGGTGAACACGGTAAGGGCTACCATGCTATTCCACGAATCGCCATATCCTGTGTTGATCTCCAGATCGAAATAAATCACGTGGTCATTGGGACAAGCTAAATCCACAGCAAAGCTATACGCTCCAAAACTGGTGGCCGTCTCACCCGCATTGATGCTTCCGAATTCCTGCAGGCTGTCGGTCAGGCTGACGTAAGGATCGCCGGTTGAATGCAAAGTGGCGTTCACGTTATAAGCGATGTCGCTGCCATGATTCTTCAAGGTTATGGGCATACTGATGGTCTCGCCCGGATTCACCATTCCGTCTCCGTTCCCCAGGGAGACGTCGTCTATCTGGTGGCTTTGGTACAGCACGTAAGCGCCGTCACCGGCCGCCCAGGTGCTGTCCTGCACGGGCATGAAATTGTGAGCAGTGACCGTCACATGTAGTGGCCCGCCGGATGAGGGGGAGATGTCAAAATCGATCTGCCCCTGCGAGTCGGTCAATCCCCGCTGGTAGACTTCGTCTGTTTTCATCACACACACCAGAGCGCCGGGCACCGGTTGGGAGCTTCCCCCAGCATCAAGCACGGTAACGGCGAAAACGCTGGCCCCTTCCGGAACGGTATCGGAATATTCCACCGTCATCTCTTGCGGGGTATCGGTCCAGATGGACATCTCCGGTTCTCCCAGGAGATTGGTCTGATACATGCACCAGCGGTAGACGTTTTCCTGTTGCGACCAGGGGACGAAGAAGGTCTTCATATCCGCAACCGTGGCACCGATATGGTAGAAACCTCTGGCAAATAGGGCACCATAGAATTCTCGATCGTACCTATCGGAATACCCATACTTGGGGTTCCCCGGTGATCCCCAGCCATACCTTGAATTCCCTATGAAAGCCACACCTCCGCCATTTGCGTTGTTGATGAAGTGTTCACCTATGCAATCGTAATCAAAAGCGGCAGGCCAGCAGCCGATGGAGAACAGAATCGAATTCCGGGGACCATTATAAAGAGCATCCATATCCGATCTATAGAGATACCCGTTGCCCACTCCCATCACCTGATAATTGGCGTGTCCATCGTGGTTGATGATATTTTGACCTTCGTTCATGGCGGCGATAACCGCAGTCTTGGTCTCGTTTCCCAAATCCTCATAGAGTTTGGTGATGGGATCGAATTGAGGCGGCACGTACTTCTCGTCAACTAAGTCTTTTGCTAATCCCGAGTTGGTATAAGGGTCTGACCATAAGATCTCGGCACAGAAAAGCATCTTGGTGGTGTAGTCGGTTGGGGGGTTCATCTCGTAGGTCAAAAGCTTGTTGACTAAGGCCAGTGCTTTGGTCTGATCACTGCAGGAGGCTCTCCCCACAAAGACGTCCGGATACATGTCGACAGAATCCTCCACCTCGCCGTAAATGTGATTTCCGTTGGCGTCCCAGTTGCCGTCCATGTCGGAAAAATAGAGATCCCCTCTTATTTCATTCTCATCCGGATAGAATCCCGCCTCACAATCCATGGCCCAGACAATTCTGTCCGGCACGACATTGCTGTCCCCACCCAACAGGACCCAGATGGTTCCCCAGTTCTGGTAAGCATCCTTGATGAAATTTCTCACCTTCTCGGCATCATCATAACCTGAGTAGTTGGCATAAATCCAGTCGGTGGTGACGATTTCGGCCGGCACTCCCTTTTTGGTCTTCCAGTCGGCCAAAGCTTGAAAGGTGGAGACAAAGCTGGTACTGGTGATGATAACGTATTCATAGTCGTTCGGAGGAAGCAGGGAGACCAAGACTTTCTCGGCCTCCATGTTCAGAGAGACACCTTCAGAATTCAGAGCGGATCTTTTCACGATACTCTCATAAAGCGCCTTCCCACCTTGAGATCTTTTCTTGACTGGAAGCGGTTCTCTCCCGCCAGAGGTATAGCGGATCTCGAATTCTACGTGTGAATAGAACTTAATCTTCTTCTGCGAAGGTATGTATTGAACCGGATAGACTAAAATCCCGGCCAGCTGATAACCTCCCAAGAATCCAGTGCCAGTGTATTCCAATAACTTGCCGGGGTATTCCTCGCCCAAACTGTACACCTTTGCTTTAGGTTGGACAAAAGAGATGGCCTTATCCATCAGAGATAGGATCTGCGGCGGCTGGGCTGGAAATACCTCGTAGTTGTCGGGCAGAACCCGGCTCTCCGAGCCGGCCACTCTCACCTGCTCGACTTTTGAACCTGGGGGCAGGATCAAATGCAAGAGCTTCACCGGAAGCTGAGGTTCTCCCACCTGGTCGGTTATCTCACAGCCTTTCAGATAGATGACATCGAATCCATCCGAAGTGGAGAAGACCAGATCGGCGACGGAAAAATCCACCGTCTGAGAGATCCGGTCCGCCTCTGCTTCAGAGAGTCCGAAAAGCAGAATTACGGCCAAAACTAAAAAGACTCTGGTTCGCATAGGTACTCCTTTGGTTGATAGTTATGTGGAAGAATTAAGCGCTCGAAATCTCATCGCGGGTTCGCATGCTGAGAAAGTGAAAAAAACAGCCTTCGATCATTAATATAAACTAAAAAGCTCCTTTGTCAATAGAGAAGCCGTACAATAGCTCCTGCCACGAATACGCAGAAGATTAAAGCTTCACTGGCCTTCTTCCCATGAAAGAGATTCGGAACTTATGATCTATACCTTAATCATCAAAACCAGATGATCCGACCTTCGGGATGGGCTTTGCTCGAAGAAGGACTCTTAGACGCCGCTCTCTTGTTGGGGCGGGGATTAAAAGGCCGGCTGCAAAAGCTCAAAAGATTGTCATTGCCTGTTGGGGCGGGGGTTGTACCCCCGCCCCTTCCCCTTTTCCGGTCAAACGACCGCCCGTGTGGGCGGACAGGGGTACAACCCCTGTCCGAACGGGGGCAAAATCTTGTCAAAAAGACAAGAAAATCGGGCAGGATTCAACTGACAGTTAGGAGTTGGTAGTAGGATTCAACTGCAATTTCAAACAATCGGAGTTACGGAGACCCTTCACTTCGTTCAGGGTGACAATGCTCGTGTCATTCTGAGTTCCCCGCCCGAGGCGGGGGACGAAGAATCTCTTGCTCCAAGACGGATGTTATCATCCCTCGTCTGCCCGGCTGGATGATAACATCCAGCGGGAGCAGAGTTCATACCGCTTACGGATTTTCGAATACCTCTTTGAATACCTCGATCGCCCTATAAACATCACCCCGATCCACATCCAGATGAGTCACGCACCGGATCTGGTCTTTTCCAAAGGGAACGGCTAAAACGCCTTTCTCCTTCAGCTTTTCCAAAAGGTCATTTACTTTCATGCCGCTTTTTTTTATATCTATGACCACAATATTGGTCTGAACGCTCTCCAAATCCACCGAGATTTTCGGGATTTCAGATAATCCCTGCGCCAAGGCTTTGGCATTTCTATGATCATCGATCAAGCGATTGAAATTGTTCTCAATGGCATAGATGCCGGCGGCGGCGATGATCCCCACCTGTCTCATGCCTCCACCAAACATCTTTCGATTCCTTCTGGCAAGCTGTATGAAGTCGGAATTCCCAGAGATGAGCGATCCTATCGGCGCTCCCAAGCCCTTGGAAAGACAGACCGAAACCGAATCAAAATAGCCGGCATACCTGTCCAGGGGAATTCCGGTGGCGATGGTGGCGTTCCACAACCGGGCGCCATCCAGATGCATCTTGATTCCAAGAGGCTTTGTCGCCTCTCTTATTCTTTTTATCTCGTCTATCGGGTAGATGGTTCCACCTGCCCGATTATGAGTATTTTCCAGACAGATCAGCGTTGTGGGCGGAACATGAATATCCTGCAGACGAACCTGATCCAGAATCTGCTCGACCGTCAAAACGCCTCTTTTCCCTTCTAACGTATGTAATTGGACCCCACACAGAACCGAAGGAGCTCCCACTTCATAGTTGTATATGTGCGAGTCCGCCTCCAACACCACCTCGTCCCCTGGTTCTGTCCAGGATTTTATCGTCACCTCGTTTGCCATGGTTCCGCTGGGAACGAACAAAGCTCTTTCTTTTCCCAAAACCTCTGCCACCATCTCCTCCAATCTGTTGACGGTAGGATCATCCTCAAAAACGTCGTCTCCCACCTCAGCTTCGGCTATGGCTTGCCGCATGGCTTGGGAGGGTTTTGTCACCGTGTCACTTCTTAGGTCTATGGTTTTCTGATTCATGTTCTGCAGAGACTCCTAACGTAAGCTGGCTTGGCGGAGACCGCACTACAAAATCTTGAGAAGACCAAGAAACAGGAAACCTGTAATGGTTTCTTCACGATATCACCTTTGCCTGAAGATAAGGAAAAAACACCAAAAGGCAACAAAAAAGCCTAGCGCGGCTCGGCGAGAACACAAAAAGGTTCAAGATCATAACTGGGGTATATCTAGAAAAATCATTGGAGAGTTGTGTGACTGCGACATAGAAAGAAACACACCAAGATAGTTTTCAATATAAGGTCTCTTCTGTGCTGGAGAGTAGAAGTAAGAGAAAAAGGGGCGGAGTGCCGCACGCACCCGCCCCCTCTAGTCGGGGACCCACACTTATCCCGGATATTTCTCGGGGTCTTGTCCGTATGTATACTCAGTTTGAATGGTCCCGTCTTTCTTGTGAATTATGAGTTGACCTAAAGGGGCACCCTTGGCCAATCTCTTACCTCGCTCGATTGCATCGTCCTTTCGATCGTGTATGCCAAACGCCCTCTTGGCATGCTGACCCTTGACGGCCCAGTTTCCACCCTCGACAGGGACGACGTGAACGACTTTTCGCTTAGACATAAGGCTCACTCCTCTTGTAAACGGTTATGGGGTTACGACAGAAACCGCTTCTCCGACTCATGTTGGGAGTAGTCAAGCATCGTTTCCGAAGCGTACCCGCCCATTTTCAATCTCGTACCATTGCAGGAAATCGACATCTAGTCCTCGAATCAGGTCCCGCGCAACACACAGCATAGTCCTCGGCACGACTAGGTGGAAGGTGCAACCAAGAGAGGCATACTGCGTCCACTGATGATCCCTTTCCGCTGCGTTTACTGAATCCTCGGTTTCTATTTCCTCAATTGTGATTCTCTCCAAATCACCTGTGCCTCTCAGAGCAACGATATCCGGATACAGCCCACCAACAGGACAATTGCGCTCACCGTTCGGGTTTGTATACACCGTATCGGTGGCCGGATACGTGTCCGCAGAGACCTGTAATACCATATCGTGTTCACTTTGGCCTAGTCGCGTTCTGATAGCCATAGTTATTTGTCTCCTTATAACTACCTTTAGGGTTAAAAGTTAAGAAGCCCCTCTAAGTTTCCAGCGCCATGCATTTTTTTCTTGACAAAAGATCAGGTGGCGGGTATTATATGACTGGTGCTAAAAACGAGTTTCTTTCCGAGGCTCGTTTCATTTTTGGGCTCTAATCACTCCACTGATTAGAGCCCAGCTTGTTTCGGCTTCATTCTTGTTCCTCCTTTCTAAGTTTATGGCATTGTTGGACATACGGTTCTCATATGTACATGATAATTCATTGATTCTGCTTGTCAAGTTTTTTTCTCAGATAACCCGAAAAAAGTCGTAACCTATTATTTTTACGTACCTTAGGGGCATAACTTTTCTGCGGCAGGAGCCAAAAAGGCTGTTATCCTGGCAATCAGTCTCTCTTCTAGTAAAGTCTACCGCCAACTGTTTGCACTTCAGCAGAATGCGACAGCGCTCTGCGTAAGGTTCTGGACTCCCCTATGCTACCGTGGTCAAGAATCAAATGACTAGCAGGCACAAAAAAAGCCCCGCCCGATTAAGGGCGGGGCTTGTGAACGTGCCTTTTCACTATCAGAGCTTGACCACGTTGGTAGCCTGCTCCCCCTTCTCTCCTTCCGTTATCTCAAACTCGACCTCGTCTCCTTCTCTCAAGCTTTTGAATCCCTCCCCTTGTATGGATGAGAAATGAACGAATACTTCCTTTCCATCCTCAGAAGTGAGGAACCCGTAACCCTTCTTGGGGTTGAACCATTTCACTGTTCCTTTAGGCATGCTTTGACCTCCCAAAGCGGTTAAAGTTTGAAATTGATTTCATACTCTCAGTAAGATATGCATGGCCAGACCACTTATCAAGGGAACCGAGAAATTATCATCTATGGGGGATGTTATCCCTTCAACGATCGTGGCGGTAAAAGCGCCCGCTACGCCTATCCATAAAGGAAAACCGGGCACGACCACAGCCACCAGAAGACACATAACCAAACAGGCCAGGCTTCCTTCTAAGGACTTCCTTTTGATTCTTATCCTTCCGCACGTTCTTCCCACCAAGGCCGCCGCAATGTCGCCTAAGATGATGAAGGAGATGGCGGCTATGGCTACGCTTTTGTCGAACAGAAACATGCTTAAAACCGAGGCAGTAAGTATATAGCTGGAACCGGTGAAGCTGGAGTTTTCATGCTCCCTTAGAAGCGGCCCTATGAGTCGATTCAAAAAACCGTGAAGGGGAAGCCGCTTGAGCCGGATTATGTCGATCACGATCGAACCCAGGGCGAAAAGGCTGAGTATCAAAACCGACGGCAGCTTGGGCAGGAAGAAGTAACCGACAGGAATGGATAGGGCCACTAAATGTGTTGCCTTTCTTTTGCATTCATTGTAAAGTGATATTTCCATTCCCCATCATCCCTGTCATTATCCTTCGGGTTTGTCCAACTCAAACTCCTTCAGCAGCTTTTCATCGATCCATATCTTGGCTTCGTCGAAAAGCGACTTCTCCCAGTTCTCCTGGTACTCGTTTATTTTCTTCCACTTGAGATCCTTTCTGATCTCCGGGAGGATGTCTTCGAAGGTTTTCCCCTCCTCTTTTTTCTCCATCACCTTTATCAAATGAAAGCCATATTCCGTTTTCACGGGCCCGCCTACCCCGCCTGCCTCCACGCTCAAAGCCTTTTCGTAGAAGTTCTGGGGCATCTGGTCCTGGCTGATGAAGCCTAAGTCATAAGCTACGTCTCTGATCTCCGGCTCGCCGGGATAGTATTCTTTGGCCAGCTCCACGAAGTCGGCTCCGTTCTTAATCTGGCTCAAGACCTCCAACGCTTTCAGGGAATCGTCGAAGATGATATGATAAACGTGAACCGGCACCCCTAAAGGAGGATAGTCGATTTTATTCGCCTGGTAGTAAGCTTCGCACTCCTGTCTGGTGGGGGGAGGGAGATCCTTTCTTACTTTCTCCGCCTTTACCCTGATTTTGGCTTCCTCCAAAGTAAAAGCTCTTTCCTCCACCTGGTACTCCAGCGAATCCCGAAAACCCTTGCTCTCCGCTTGCCTTACCAGAATCATGGGTACGGCCAGGAAATCCCTTAACAAAGTTTTTCTATCGTCCAGAGTCAAAGAATCCTTGCCGGTATTGCCCCTGTACCAGCCAATCTTGGAGGCATAATATTCGAACGGTAGCGTGTCCTGGTCATTGATGATAAGTGCCCAATCATCTTCGTCTACCAGAGAATCCGGCTGCTCCAAAATCTCCTCATGATAGACGAATTTGGTCCTCGCCTTGATCCCTTCCAAATACTCCCTGGTTTTCTCTTGAGTCCTCTCTTCTTCCAAGAATCTTCTTATTCCCAAAGCCACATTTTCGTCAAACTCCCTGTATTCCTTCTCCTTGATGTCCAGCACCGAAATCAGATGGTATCCCCTTTCGTCTCTCACCGGCGGAGAGATCTCTCCCACCTTCAGCGAGAAGGCCACCGAATCCAGCTGCGGACTCAGCTTTCCCTTCTCCACATATCCCATGTTTCCGCTCCGATCCTTGCGACTGGACTCCTCCGAGTATTGTCTCACCAACTCGGCAAAATCTTCCCCCGCTTTGGCTCTGTGATAT
>Ga0315539_1000337_pt1 | contig 35400 bp, 31 predicted proteins | sample SalMarSW160150MG_FD_203097 | JGI IMG/M metagenome (GOLD analysis project Ga0315539, IMG submission 203097) | Salt marsh sediment microbial communities from the Plum Island Ecosystem LTER, Massachusetts, United States - Salt Marsh Sediment SW1601-150 ...
CGGATGCCCGAGGAGGCGCTACGCAACACAGACCCGTGGCAGGCCTACCTGGACCTGGAACGGACGGGTGACCAGCTAGCGCTCCGCGCGCGCAAAACCGGGGATCGCTTCCAGCCTCTAGGCATGCCCGGCAAGTCGAAAAGCCTCAACGCCTTTCTGATCGACGCCAAGGTCCCGCAGGACGTCCGCGACCGCCTGCCGCTGGTCGTTTCTACCACCCACGTCGTCTGGGTAGCCGGGCAGAGGATTGACGAGCGCGCGAAGATCACCGACCAGACACGCGACGTATTGCACCTGCGCTTCCTCAAGGAGGTCTGAGTCTACAGAGGCTCTTCGTCCGCCACCTGGCGGACGCGCACAGTCTGAATGGGATAGGGCAGGTTGATCCCCCCTCGTGCCGCGGCTTCCTTCAGCGCCTTCACCGCTTCAGAGGTCACACCAAAGAGGCTCGATGCCGTCTGGTCGATCCAGAAGTACGCTGCCATTTCTACAGCGCTGCCGCCCAGACCCTTGCAGTAGATGGCAGGCTCCGGATCCTCCAGCACCCCTTGGACCGTCTGAATAGCCTGAAGGAATACCTGCTGCGCGTTAGTAAGATCCTCCTCGTATCCCACTCCAACCGCCAGGATGATCCGTCTTGCGTGGTACTCGGAGTAGTTGGTGATGGGGCTCGTGTACACATCCGCGTTGGGGACGATGACCTGCTGTCCATCCCAGGTCTTGATGGTCGTGGCGCGAATATCCACGTCGGTCACCGTCCCTGAGTAGCCTGAGACCTCGATGGCCTGGCCTATCTCAAACGGCTGTTGTATCAAGATCAGAATCCCCGCCATGAGGTTCTTCGCGATATCTTGAAAAGCGAACCCCAGGGTGAAGCCAACCAGACCCAGGCCCGCCACAAAGCCCGTGACGTCGAAGTTCACCTGATCCAGCGCCACGATAGTGCCGACAACGACTGTCGCCACGGTGGCTAGCCTGCTCAACAGTCTGGCGATTTCCTCATCTGCGTTTCTCGTCGACCGCGCCACGGCTCGGCCTGCGAGTTTGGCTCCCAACAGAGAGATCAGGAACACCACGATGGCCACGGTGAGCCTGGGCAGGAAGTCGATCGCCTGAAGCAAAAGATCGAGAACCCTTTCGTATATCACGTCCATGCTATCATATCCTCCCACTACTCGTGCTGCCTCTGTGCCAGCCACCAGCGGACCACCGCTATTCTACCAAACCGGACTGGCTGAATCAAAGAGACACCACTGGAAGGGAATCAAGAAGCCCCCGTCAAACGCTCGCGCCGGGACTGCACCGCCCGCCGAGACCTAGGCTCATTCTCCCCGTCCCACCGGCGTGCTTGACCACGCTCCTCATCTGTGTCATAATCGCCGTCAAAGCAATGAGCCAAGCCGCGCGGCTTGGGCGACGGTTTTCATCGCACTCCCATCAGAATCAGGCACTCGGACAGCTCGATACTCCCACCTCAAGTTCGACTTCTCAGGAGAAGGTTTCATGGAGAACGATGTAGACGAGGTATTGATCACCGACGATCGAATAAGAGAGAAGACCGCAGAGCTTGGGCGCAAGCTCACGGAAGACTACCGAGGCAAGAACCCTCTTCTCATCTGCGTGCTGAAGGGCGGCTTGATGTTCCTGGCAGACCTGATGAGAGAGATACAGATCCCGGTGGAGATAGACTTTATGGCCGTCTCCAGCTATGGCGATGCCACCGAGTCCAGCGGCGTGGTCCGCATCCTCATGGACCTGGACAGGAACATCAGGGGACGACACATCCTCATCGTTGAGGACATCATAGACACCGGCCGTACCCTCACCTACATCATGGAGAACTTGCACACACGAGGCCCGGCCAGCGTCAAGGTATGCACCCTGCTCAATAAGCCAGCACGGAGGATACTGGACATCCCTATCGACTATGTGGGCTTCGAGATACCGGACCGATTCGTGATCGGGTACGGCCTTGACTACCGGGAGATCTATCGCAACCTGCCGTTTGTCGGAGTGCTGAGACCCGAGCTGTACTCCCGGGAGTGATGGCCCTATTGGCAAGAGCACGTACCCTCTTCGAGGGGGCACAGCGCAACCTTCGCGGCCTGGACCGAACAGCTCTAGCTTTGGCAGCCCTCCTCGCGGGCACTCTCGCACAAGCCAGTCTTACGTGGTCTTCGACGCTCGTGGCGGGCATCCTCTTCGCAATTGGCTGCCTGCTGCTGTTATCCACTCTTCTCAGCAGGCGTCACGGTTCCTGTCGGGTTGACAAACTCGCCCTCACACTCCCCCTGTTCGTCCTCATCGGCGGTGGATTGGCCATCAAGACCTTGTCCTCGTTCCGAGCCGCGGTCCCTCTCTACACAGTGGCTGTGATTCTGTTCGTCATGGCTACCGGCATCCGATTCGAAACTACCCAGCGCACCTCTGAACCACTGAGGAGGTTGGAGCTCCTGCTGCTGGTTCTGATCGTGATCCTCGGCTTCGGCCTGATGAGCTATCGGGTAGCCGACATCCCACCAGGCTTCCATGGAGACGAGGGAGAATCGGGCATGCAGGCTCTCCAACTGCTACACGGGGAGGTAGAGAGTCTGATCTCCGTAGGTTGGTATCACCTACCTATGATGAGCTTCGCCTGGCACGCCATCAGCATGATGCTCTTCGGCGATACCGTCTTCGGGCTGCGGATGAGCTCGGTCATCGTGGGAACCCTCACTCTCATCCCTGTCTACTTCCTGACGCGCCTGCTTTTCAACCGAACCACCGCACTCCTGGCCACATTCTTGCTTGCCGTGTCTCATCCGTTTTTCGCTCTGAACCGCCTGGGGATCAACTACACGCAGACCACACTGTTCGAAGTCGCGACCTTCTATTTCCTGTTTCGAGGACTCCACTCCAGAAAATGGTGGGACTTCGTTGCCAGCGGCCTGTTCATGGGAGCCGGACTCTACCTCTACTATGCCTCTCGCCTGGTACCGTTCATCATCTTGGGCTTCCTCGTCCTCGCTGGGATAGCCAATCGTAGGTTCCTCCGTGCCCACTGGCGCGGGATCGCCGTATTGTGGCTGGCCGCGATCCTGATCTTCGCGCCCATGGGCCTCTATTTCATACAGCAGCCCTGGCACTTCATGTCTCGCACCAGCAACGTTTTCGTCCTTGGCAACCAGGGCTGGGAAGACACGCCATACCCGCGAGAAGGCGCGGTAGTCACGCTCCTGGGACAGGCTGGCCGAGTTCTGCCGCTCTTCAACTATGGTGGCGACATGAGTGGTCAGTATGGATACAAGGGGGCGATGCTCGATTTCATCACGGCGACACTCTTCGTGTTGGGGATGGGATACTCCTTCGCCCACGCCCGGCACCCACGCCATTGCTTCTTGCTGGTCTGGTTCTGGGCCACCATGATCGTGGGCGGGATGCTGACTTTGCCGGCACCGTTCATGCCGCGGCTCGCGGGCATGTTGCCAGTTCTCTGCATCTTCGCGGGAGTTGCCTTGGAGAGGATCCTGGAAGTGCTTCAGCATGCCTGGGGAAGGGGCAAGGGCACCAAAGCCGTGCTCGGCCTCCTGGTGGCGATCAGTCTGAGCGTCGTCGCCTTCCTGAACTACGATACCTACTTCAACAAGTACCTGGTCACCATAGACGGGTGGGCGATGCGGGAGCCTGCCACAGCCGTCGCCAGGTACATGGACTCGCTAGGTGACGACTGCGAAGTATACCTGCTGGGCGCACCGAGGCTATACGTTCGCCACGGCACGATCCGCTTCATCGCCCGCGACGCACAGGGGACAGACGTCCTTGACCCTAAGCAGTTCATACCTCTCCAAACGAGCGGGGAGAAGAACGCTGCCTACGTCCTTCTCCCTTCACATTTGCACCATCTGAGCAGTCTTCAGCAGTACTACCCCAGGGGTGTCGTGCGCAACTTCACTCGCGAATCAGGCGAGCTTTGGTTCACAGTCTTCGAGGTCAGCGGCGAGGACATCGCAGCCGCCCTACCCTGATTCCGCACGAAAGCTCCTCACCGCCTGGCCAGAGCCGCCTCGATGTTGTTCAGGGCCTTCTTTATGTTCTCGATCGAGTTGGCGTACGACATGCGGATGAAGCCACGACCATGTGCACCGAAGGACGTGCCAGCAAGGACGGCCACTCCTGCGTCCTCCATGCAGAAGTCGGCGAACTCCCGCTCGGTCATACCTGTGCCCTCGATGTTGGGGAACGCGTAGAAGGCGCCCTCGGGCATCGTGCACCTGATGCCCTCAATGGCGTTGAGACCGGGTACGATCACGTCTCGCCGCCGCCTGAACTCCTCCACCATCTCCCTCGGAGCGTCCTGGGGACCGGTCAGCGCCTCGACACCCGCAGTCTGGGTAAACGTGGCAGTGCACGAGTTGCTGTTGGTCATCAGGCGCGCAACGTGGGCAGCGAGTTCCTCCGGCATAACACCGTATCCCAGCCTCCAGCCGGTCATGGCGTAGGTCTTCGAGAAGCCATTGAGGAGAATGGTACGATCCTGGACGTCAGGCATGGACAGGAAGCTGACGTGCTCCCCTTCATAGATGATCCGGTCGTAGATCTCATCGCTGAGCACAATGATGTCGTGCTCCTTCGCCACGTCGGCTATCACTTCCAGGTCTTCTCTGGTCAACATGCCACCTGTGGGGTTCTGAGGCGAGTTGATGACTATCAACCTCGTGCGCGGCGAGACCTTGTCCTTCAACTGCGACACGTCGAATCGGAAACCACGCTTCTCCTCAAGTACCAACGGTATCGCTTTCGCCCCCACGAAGTCGATCATCGATTCGTAGATCGGATACCCAGGGTTGGGGTACAGGACCTCGTCGCCCTCCTCGACCAGAGCGAGAATGGCAAAGAATATGATCGGCTTGCCGCCAGGGGTAACTACCACCTGCTCCGGTCGGACGTCGACCCCTCGAGTCTCCCCGATATGCCCGGCGATGGCCGCTCTCAACTCCGGGATGCCGGCGGACGGAGAGTAGTGAGTCTGTCCCTCCATCAAGGCCGTACCGGCCGCCTCTATGATGTTGGAGGGAGTATCGAAATCGGGCTCTCCGATCTCCAGATGTACGATCTCCCTACCCTGGGCCTCGAGCGCACGCGCCTTGGCCAGCACCTCAAATGCGGTCTCGGTCCCCAGACGACTCATCGCTGTTGCTAGTTTCACTTTCTTACCTCCTTCACCGATACTAATGCTTTGCACTTCTAATTCGCTATGTTATAATGAGACGCGTCGAGACAACCAGGGCTTTACCCTGGCGTACTTTCGTGGCTTGGTCGCCTTCGGACAACTGGCCCAGACAGTGCCCGCCTCCGGTGGGCCTGCCGGTAGCCAGTGTTCGCAGAGGAGGTGTCGTGTGCTGAGAATTTTGCCCATCGTCTTGTTGTCACTTGGACTTCTGCTCGCCCCAGCCGCCTGTGGCGGTGGCCAGCCGCAGATTCCCACACCTCTTCCGGCACCAGTGGACAAGATCATCTTCATGGCCAACCATGAGGACAACGACGACGTACTCATGGTGGGGACCGACGGCACCGATCTCATCAATCTTACCAAGTCCTCATCCGACGATGTTCTGCACGCCTGGTCACCCGACGGACGGCAGATCCTGTTCGTCACCGATCGCGACGGCAACTCCGAGGTCTACACCATGCATGCCGACGGATCCTATCCACTCAATGTAAGCAACCATTCGGCTGACGACGGCTTTCCCGCCTGGTCGCCCGATGGTCAGAAGATCGCTTTCGTCACCAACCGCGACGGCAACTGGGAGATCTACACCGTGAACGCCGACGGCTCCCAGCCCACGAGACTGACCACGAGCCCCGCCGTGGATGGCCATCCTGCGTGGTCGCCCGATGGTTCCCAGATCGCCTTCGTCTCGCAACGCGATGGAAACGACGACATCTACGTCATGGACAGCGACGGCAGCAATCAGACCAGGCTGACCATACATCCTGCCACCGACACCAACCCCGCCTGGTCGCCAGATGGAACCCGCATCGCCTTCGAGTCCGAGCGCGATGGAAACGTCGAGATCTATGTCATGAGCGCCGATGGCAGCGACCAGTACAATCTGTCGCAGAGCGATGCCAGCGACGACGGCGACTTCGCCTGGTCGCCCGACGGGCAAACCATCGTCTTCTCTAGTGAGCGAGACGGAAACGCCGAGATATACCTGGTCCGCCTGAGCGATGGGACCACGGTCAACCTGACCAACGATCCAGGCCAGGATGTCCTTCCGGCCTGGTCGCCCGACGGGCAACGCATCGTGTTCACCTCTCTCCGAGAGGAGAACGCCGACATATACGTCATAGCCGCCGATGGAAGCAACCTACAGAGACTGACCCAGCATCCCGACAACGAGTGGGCTCCTCTCTGGGCCCCCTAGCCGTTCCCTCGCGCGAACAGACTCTCGTATGTGGCAAGGAGCTTCTTTCCCGTCGCCTCCCACGAGAACTCCGCTGCTCTGGCCAGGCCGCGTCTAACCAGATCTTCTCTGAGTTTCGAATCATCAAGCACCCGGCCAATCGCCTCCGCCAGGGCCTCGGGATCGTCTGCTGGCACCAGCAGCCCAGCTTCCCCTACCACCTCTGGCAGAGACGAGCAGTCTGATGTGACGACCGGCGTGCCGCAAGCCATGGCCTCCAGCGGCGGAAGCCCGAAGCCCTCATAGACAGAAGGGAATGCCAGCACATCAGCCAGGGTGTACAGGCCAGGCAGGTGCTCGTCGGGTACGAATCCCAGGAAGACGACCTCTTCCGTGAGAGACAACTGCTCCACACGTCGAAAGACGCCCTCGTAGAGCCACCCCTCCCTCCCGGCTATCACCAGTCTGTGAGGGAGATGGTGGCGGTCTTTCAACATGGAGTACGCCTCGAGTAGAACGATCAGATTCTTTCGCGGCTCCAGCGTGCCCACACTGAGAATGAAAGGATAGCTCAGGCGGTAGAGCTCCTTCACCCGTTCGAGAACCTCTCGTTCCTGGATCACAGTGAAACGCTGGTCCACCCCTGGGTAGACGACGTCAACCTTCCTGGATGGGAGGCCCAACAGCTCCACGACGTCCTGCCTGGTGTTCTCCGAATCCGCCAAGACCACATCCGCCTCGCTCGCGCAGCGGGGAACCACCGCGCTGAGATACCGCCGCAGGCTCGGCTCCGCTCCTTCGGGATACCGCAGGAAAGAAAGGTCGTGAACAGTGACCACCTTCTTGGCTCGCCGCACGGGCGGTAGAACGTAGTCAGGTGAGTGGAACACGTCCACCGGCCCTGTGAACACTTCAACGGGAAGAGGTATGCGCAGGCGATGCCAGATGATCGTCCACAACCTCAGCGACAACGGGAGCCGCCTCACACGGAAGCTGGCCCCCAGCGCAGGATCGGGATTCTGCCCCAGTGGAGAAGCCTCCGCCTCACCTCCAGTCACTAGCAGTACGAAGGAGTGCTCGGTGTGCTGCCTTGCCAGGCCACTGACGATCCCTCGGGCGTAGCGACCTATGCCAGCCCGCTGATGTACAGCAGCAGTGTAGTCTATGCCAATGTGCAACCGTACAGTACCTCAACCGGTAGAGCAGAGAGTCCTGAGATCAGTCGATCCCTCGGTACGTCCAGACACGATTGATGCCGAAGTTCCATACCAGAACGACGACGGTGGCTATGGCCTTGGAGATGTTGTAGCCTAGCGTGCCCCAGACGTGAAAGACCAGGCTATCCAGCCCCAGGAAGATGATCTGGTTGATGACGTAGCCTCCGAGGCTCACCAGGGAGAACTGTAGGAGTTGAGGAATCAGGCCCTTCTGTCGGGATTCAGGGAACGTCCACAGCCGGTTCCAGATGAAGTTGCTGACCACAGCAGCGGAGAACGAGCAAGTATTGGCCCAGAACTTGGTGAACCCACCACCCAGGACGAGAACGTTGAGCACGCCGAAATCCACCACCGTGCCTATCACGCCCACCGTGGCGAACTTGACGAAACGCACCACCTCCCTGCGGTTGGACAGCACCGTCTGGGTCAGTCGTCGCCCCCACGGATGGGCATCGAGCCAAAACAACAGCCTGGATACAGTATCGTTGGCAACAACTGCCTCAATCAACTTGGACAACTGGTCCTCCTCGTCTTCGAGTCAGTACGAACAGCAGGCCGAGCAGGATGGCAAGGTGCATGTTCATCCCGTGAACGTACAGGTTGTCAAACAGACTATGGACAGCAAAAGCCCCCAGAACGCCGAGGATGCCCAGAGCCACAGCCTGCTCCGCGCCGCTCAGGCGCCGCACTGTGTTCCACCCTTGCCACAAACATGTGGCCAAGAGCATCAGGTACGCCGCAAGTCCCAGCAATCCAGTCTCGGCCGCGATGTGCAGGTAGTAATTGTGAGCGTGCCCCAAGGGATCCTTCCAGCCTGGCAGGGCGTACGCCGGATACACGGGCACATAGTTCCCGATACCCACGCCGAACAGGGGACGATCCTCAAGCATAGCCAGCGCGGCCTGCCAGTGGGCTAACCTCTCCACAACGGCGAAGTTCTCATCGGTGACGTGGACCCCGCGCACGTCGGGCACCTGAAGATAGGGAAGGAAGTCTGAGAAACGCTGCGAGACCAGGGGGGGGAGCAAGCGATCACCTCCCAGGGCCAGGGTCATCGTGGCGAGGAGGAGCAGAAGTGCAACCACCGCCCACACCCAGCGCCGACGCAGCGCGAGGAAACCTATCACCCCGGTGCCCAGACCGCACAGCCCACCCAGAACGGGGGCGATCAGAGTGCCTCCTCGGGATCCGAACAGCCACCGCGACCCCAAGGCTGCACCGGCCACCCCAAAGAGGGCGCCACTCGTTCTTTCGCCGAACACCTTGTGCCACAGACCTCCTAGGGCGACCAGTGCCGCTCCACCCAGGAACCCCAACAGGGCTCCACGCGACCAACTCATCAGCAGGGCGGCCCCCATCATAGCGAGGCTGCCCCCTGCCACTCCCCAGACCAGCAGGCCCCACACGTCGCGCCGTGGCCAGCGACCGAGGAATAAACTCAAGGCCAGCGGTAGGATGAGAGCCAGGTAGCCGCCATACGGGTTTGGCTGATCGAAGGTGCCGTAGGCACGAATGAATCGATCGAAGAGCAGGAATCCTTCAGGCCCCACCCGTCCGAAGAACTGGTAGAACCCCAGCAACGCCTGCGCGCATCCGGCGAGCAGCACCACGACCGCCACCACCATGGCCTCTCGAAAGCTCACCAGGTTCACGACCAGGAGGTACACTGCGAGAAGCTCCAGCCAGAGCAAGAGTCCCTTGATGCTCCACTGCAAGGAGAGGGCCCCGGCCAAGGAGAAAGAAATGACAGCTACGAAAACCAGCAGAGGCACCAGCAAGGGGGCGTGGAGGGTCTTGACCTCCCTGCGGGCTAACATGCGTGCAAGCCAGGCAACGACGGTCACAGCGGCAAGGGCCTCCGCCCCACCTATGCTGAAGACTCCAAGGCTGATCTCTTTCAAGAACCCGAAGGGGATGGCGATAATGAGCAGGTAGAGGCCGAGAATGGGCCGCAAGAGGATAAGCACAAGGAGACCACTAGCTAGCAGCAGGTATGCTGCCCAGTTGAGGGGTAGCAGTACCAGCGCCAGTCCTGAAGCCAGGACCAGCGCGGTCACGATCATACGATACAGAATCCGGCCAGAAACCAGGCCCGGCTGCCAGCGCGCTCCAGCAAGGGAAGCATATCCGGTCACGGCAAGATGATAAGCACGAAAGGCCGGTTTGTCAACGCGCTCGCCGCACCTCACCGGCGCGGAGGACATGCCTGATCACGAACAGGGACAACACGGAGCCCAGGACATCGAAGCCCACATCCAAAGGCTGCGAGTTCCGCCCGGGCACGAAGTACTGATGGGCCTCGTCCGAGATAGCGTAGAGCGCTGCCACGCCAAAGGCGAGGAGAAAGGCACGCCACGAGGCAACGTCGTGGTCGTCCCGCCACGCCCACCACGCCAGCGCGAATAGCACAGCATACTCTGTCATGTGACCCAGTTTCTTGATCAGTACGTCCAGGGCCGCCTCGGGATGATGGGGCAAGTCCGGCTGAGCGGAGAGGCAGAAGATGGCACCCATCCACAGTACGACCACAAACCAGCGTAGCACCCTCCTCCCGGTTCGACTGACACTCATGCTGAGTAGGCCCTTTCCGCCACGGCCGCCAGCCCAGCCCAATCGAACTGTTCGCTCACGCGCCCCTGTGCCTCCTTACCCAACCGGGTTCTGAGATCGTCATCTCTCAAGAGTTGGACCACGCCTCGCGCGAAAGCGTCCGTGTCGCCAGGAGACACCACATACCCTGTGGACAGGTGCTCGATGTACTCGCCAACCTGCCCTACATCGTCAGCCACCACAGCCAGTCCCGCAGTGAGCAGATCTACGAGCTTGGCCGGACAGCGAGCCCGATTCAAGAGCGAGTCTTCAAGAGGATAGATCGCCAGATCGGCGACGGCGAAGTAGGCGTGGACTGTCTCACTGTCCACCCAGCCCACCGAACTGATGCGCGAGGAGAGTCCAGCATCCTTCGCCAGCGAGAGAAAACGCCTCTCTTCACCTCGCAATCCCTCACCCACCACGATCAGGTGCGCTGACGGCTCGTCCGAGAACACTTTGCTCAGCACTTTGACCACCCGCTGCGCGTCGAATTCGAAGAACCTGGTATAGAGCAGCAACACACGATGCTCACCTAGATCCCACTGAGCCCGCAACCTCGCCCTGCCGGCCGGACCCAAGGTGGCATCGTGTCCGATGGCTCCATTGGGCATGTAGTGGACGGTCTCCGTTTCCACCGCCATCTCGGCGGCCAGCCCCTCGAGTGCCCTGCTAGCCACAGTGAGCGCATGGCAGTGTCTGATTCCCCATCTCTCCTGCCAGGCGAAAATGCGCCTCTGCAACCACGTGTAGCCGCCAGCATCGTTCCATCCTCCCGGCCCCTCCCAGTCATCTGTGTCCAGCACCACCCTCACATCGGCCAGACGCAGCCTGGTCAGCCACCACACCGCCGCCGCCGTGAGGCCGGCATACGCCTTGGGCTTGAAGCAGTGTAACACCTCGGGCCGCCCCTCCAGGACACGACGCACCAGACGCCAGACCATGATGACGTGTCCCAGGAGAGGAATACCTCGAGGCAGACTGATGTTGAAGATGGAAACGCCGCCTTCGCGCCATCGCCGCCCACTATCCTGTGGGCAACTCCACGGAGGCAGCACCAGCTCCACCCGATGGCCCCTGGCCGCCAGCGCTTTCCCCAACGGCAATGCGCGCCGGGACATGGTCCCATGGGGACTCAGGCCGAATGGACCAACCATGGCCACTCTCATCGTGCAGTTCTACCTCGGATCCCTGTGGAGACGAGAGGAATAGAGCAAGTAGACAGGAATCTCTCAGGCCCCGTGCGGGCTAGAGCCGGTAGACTTCCCCAAACTTGGCCCGCAGATACCGTAGATACGGCTGCGCCGTGAGACCGCTCCCGGTCACCCGGGTCAGCAACTCCATGGGCTCGAACTTGGCTCCATGTCTGTGTACGTTCTCCCGCAGCCAGCCAAGCAGATCGCTGAACTATCTGTCCTCGATCCTCCGTGCCAAGTCAGGGATATCCTCTTCGATCCTGGCCCACAACTGAGCGGCGATCAGATTGCCCAGCGCGTAGGTCGGGAAGTAGCCGATCATACCCCCGGACCAGTGAACGTCCTGCAGCAGGCCCTGGCTGTCATCAGGCGGTATGATGCCCAGGAACTCCTCGAACTTGGCGTTCCACGCCTCGGGGAGATCGGCGACATCGAGGGCGCCTTCCATCAAGGCTATCTCCAGCTCGAAGCGAGCCATGATGTGTAGATTGTAGGTAGCCTCGTCCGATTCCACCCTGATGAATGAAGGCTCCACCTTGTTGATGGCACGATAGAACGTATCGAGGTGAACGTCGCCGAGCTGGCTCGGGAAGAGCTCCTGGAGCCGGGGATAGAACCCCTTCCAGAAGGCAGAGCTGCGTCCCACCAGGTTCTCCCACATGCGCGACTGGGACTCGTGAATCCCCAGCGACGCACCTTCCCCCAAAGGTGTTCTATCCAACTCTGGGGCGACCCCTTGCTCGTACATGGCGTGTCCCGCTTCGTGCATGGTGCCAAACAACGCGGTATTGAGGAATTGCGGATCGAGGCGGTTGGTGATTCTCACGTCGCCCGATCCGAATCCCGTGGTGAAGGGATGTACAGACTTGTCTTGCCGGCCGCGCTCGAAGTCGTAGCCAAGCGCCTTGGCCACCTCCAGCCCGAAGTCCCACTGCTTCTCCTCGTCGAAGTGCTGGCGCACCACCGCATCGTCCACCGGCGTGCCGCGTTCCACTATGTCCTGCACGATGGCGACTTGCTCGGGGCGTAGCTCATCGAAGACGGCTTTGACTTCCGCCGTCTTCATACCAGGTTCGAAATCGTCGAGCAATGGGTCATATACGTGATCGTAAGGGGTGAAGAAGTCAGCATACTGGCGTCTCAGAGCTACGATCTCCTTCAGTTGCTCCTCGAACTGGCTGTAGTCGGCCTCCGCTCGTGCCTTCTCCCAGACCCGGTGCGCCAAGGCCGTCACCCGCCTGAACTCGCCCACCCATTCAGCAGGCACCTTACGAGCCTTGTCGTAGTCACGACGCGTCTTGCGCATCAAGCGTACTTCATCAGAATCCGGGTCCAGCGCCCCCACCTCCGACTCCGCCGCTTCCAGCGCGGCACCTATGTCGTCACTGACCAACCTCTCATGTGCCACTCGACCCAGGGTCGCGAGTTGCATCGCCCGGCCAGGAGCCCCGCCCGGCGGCATGTAGGTCTGCTGGTCCCAGCCCAACACGCTGGCGGCAGCCTGGAGATCGGCGACGATACCCAGCATCTCCCGGAGTTCCTCCAGTCTCTTACCCATGTTCCCTCCTGGCACGCCAGAGATAGCCCCACGTGCAGGCCGAGGCCGGCGTGACCCCTCGGCCGATTCTCACCAGCGATGCCCGATCACGAATCCATCAGGGCAGCAACACTACCACTACTCGACAGTCACGGACTTGGCCAGATTCCTCGGCTGATCCACGTCACAGCCCCTCTCCAGTGCCATGTAGTAGGCGAAGAGTTGCAGCGGGATGACTGTCAGCACCGGATTCAGCTCCTCCAACGTCTCCGGCACGTAGAAAACCTCTTCAGCAGAGGTGCGGATCGCCTCGTTCCCTTCGGTGGCGACTGCTAGTACGTGAGCCTCGCGGGCGCGCACCTCCTGGATGTTGCTGAGGAGCTTGTCGTAGATCCCGCTGCGCGGGATGATGGCAAACACTGGAAACCCAGGGTCAAGCATGGCGATGGGACCGTGCTTCAGTTCCCCTCCTGCGTACCCCTCGGCATGGATGTAGCTGATCTCCTTGAGCTTCAGGGCACCTTCCAGAGCCGTGGGATAACCCAGGTTTCGGCCGAGGAAGAAGAAGCCATTGCGATCCGAGTACCTCTTGGCCACCTCGGCGGCGTGGTCCTGCGTCTCCAATGCTGCCTCCAGCTTCGAGGGCAGTTGCCTCAACTCCCCGACGACCTTGCTGACCTCCGCGTCACTCAATGCCCCCCGTCTTCGCGCGAGGTCCAGCGCCATAAGCACGAGCACGACCAGCTCGGTAGCATACGTCTTCGTAGCTACCACGCCTATCTCCGGGCCAGCCTGAAGGTGGAACGTGGCATCGGCCCCTCGCGTGATGGAACTCCCTACCACGTTAGTGATGCCAACCGTAACTGCGCCCTTCTCCCGGGCCAGTCGAAACCCCGCCAGGGTGTCCGCCGTCTCGCCCGATTGAGTGACGAACACGACGAGAGTCCTTTCGTCCAACAGAGGTGCGCGATACCTGAACTCAGAGGCCACGTCCACCTCCACGGGAAGCCCAGCCCACCTCTCAAAAAGCAGCTTCCCCGCCATCCCGGCGTAGTGGGAGGACCCACAGGCGACGATGTTGACCCGATCCACCTTGCCAAGATCCAGGTGAGCCCACTCCGACAAGCTCACTCGCGGCCCGTCGAGCCGCCCGCGCAAGGTATCCGTGATGGCCTGCGGTTGCTCGTGTACCTCCTTGAGGTAGAAGTGGGGATAGCCCCCCTTCTCAGCCGCTTCCAGGTCCCAGGTGATCTGTAGCGGCTCACGCTGTTGCTCCTCTCCCTCCAACGTTCGAATACTCACTCCCTGGGGGGTCAGGGTCACTACCTCCTCATCATCCACCACCAATGCCCTGCGGGTATGGCGCATGATAGCAGGCATGTCTGAGGCCAGGTAGTTCTCTCCGCGCCCCAGCCCCACAATCAAAGGAGAGAAGCGTCGCGCCCCTACCAACACCTGGGGCTCATCTCGACAGAATGCCCCTATGCCATACGCACCCTGCACCTTCTGGAGGCCACGCCTCACCGCCTCCGGCAAGACAGGTTTCCCGTACCCTTCCCTGACCAACGTGTCGTACTCCTCCTCGAAGAGGTGGGCCAAGACCTCCGTATCCGTCTCGGAGACGAAGGAATGGCCACGCGACAGCAACTTCTCTCTCAAGTCGGAGTAGTTCTCGATGATGCCGTTGTGCACCAGCACGATCCGCCGTTCACAGTCTGAGTGGGGATGGGCGTTGATCTCATTGGGCAGGCCATGTGTGGCCCACCGGGTGTGTCCCAGACCCAGGAAGCCGACAGGGCCGTCATCGCCGACAGCGTCCAGCAGTCTCTGTAGCTTGCCCTCGGTCTTCTCTATCTCTATCTCGCCTGCCAGATTCAGCACAGCTATGCCAGCCGAGTCGTACCCCCGGTACTCCAGGCGCTGCAACCCGTCCAACAAGATGGGGGTGGCGAATCGGGGACCTACGTAACCCACAATGCCGCACATTTCTCTGCTACCTCCCCATCTTCTCGCTAGGCCCAGCTACGGGCAGCATCTGCGCGACAGTCCGCTCGGAAGGGATAGTACCGTCGCGGGATGGGGCCAGAGGCGGTAGGTGACGGACAGCTAGACGGGGATCGACGCGAAGATACGCAGGTTGCACTTGAGGACAGGCCACACCGGTCGAAAGGAAAACGGCCGAGGAGTAGAAAGTCACAGCAAGGTCGGAAGGCTTCTTCTGTACTCTTCTTGCGTACACTTGGGTCCCTCCTGTCGTACGAGGGCCGTGCCCGCTCTCTGAGCGAGGCTCGGCTCCCCCTTGTTGTCCGCGCGCGTGGCTCTTGCCAACGCGCCAAACTCTCGCTACTGGGCCTCCCTTTGTGCCTGCGGTCACCCGCAGGTTTTGAGGAGATCCTTCGTCTCAGGAGGGGAAGAACAGGAGCGTAGCCACTCCAGGGGGGCATCCGCCGATCACTCGATTTTCCCGGTCCGCGGTAGCCCGCGAACGGTTAGTCCCACCTTGCGCTGGGGAACCCCCACCTCGTCAACTGGAAGACCTCCAGTCCAGGCGCTATCCTCCCCTTATCCATCCATGCCTGTTACATCGGAATCACCTCCTTCAACGCTTAGGACTATTATAGCACTTTGCTTGCCCCGCCGCAAGGTCAAGAGTCGTGGCCCTCTGCCAAGACTCGAGAAGACGTCCACCTCCCGGCCGGGGCCGCCGCGCGCTTACGAAACATCCTGCGACGGGAGAATCGAGGACTACCCCCCGCCTTCCTCCTGGGTGCTGAAGTAGTCCAGAATCCCCTCCATGCTGCTCGCCCGGATGATCGGAACACCAAGGGAGGCCTCCATCTCCGCAGCTGTGACATCGTCCAGAGTGGCCCGCCCGGCTGCGTCGAACATCGCTCTGGGCACGAAGACAGCTTGACCCAGGTCTTGTCCCTCGAGAGCATCCACCACGTCTCGGCCGATGAGCAAGCCTGACACCGTTACGGACGCCCCGAAGAAGCGATTCTCCACTGGCCGGACCGTGAGCCCCACGCCGAACCTTTCGCTCAGATCCGCAACGATCTGGCCCATCAGCGGTGCGATGAGCGTTCCGCACACCACGGTCCCCCTACCCTTGGCCGGTCGAACCCCTTTGCACTTCAGATCCTCCCAATCGTCCAGCAGCTCTCGCACAAGGCCGATGCCATTCTCCAGTTGAGGGAACCCGTCGTACTCATCGGCAGTGGGGATGGGATACCCTGCCCGCAGGTACAGCTCGTCGGAGGGATACACCAGGCCCATGCCCAGACGCCTCCTGTTCTCCTGTTGGCGCGGGACAAGCTCGTCTAGCACGTCGTGGACCTCCTCGTCCGTGAGGAGACGTACGTCGCCGCCATGGTATCTGGTGAGACCCACGGGCACGACACCGATGGAGCGAACGCCAGGAAACAGCGCTGTCAGGTCGGCCACGGCGCAGTCCAGATGCTCGCCGTCGTTCACGCCCGGCACCACCACGATCTGGGTGTGCACCTCGACGCCCATGTCCGCCAGGCGACGGAGTTGTTCGAGTATGTTGGGCAGGCGCGGATTGCACATCAATCGCTGCCTCAATTCGTGGTCCGTGACGTGGACGGAGACGTACAGCGGGCTCAGGTGCTGCTCGGCTACACGCTCCCAGTCTTCTTCCGACCAGTTGGAGAGAGTGATGAAGTTGCCATGAAGGAACGAATAGCGGTAGTCGTCGTCCTTCACGTACAGCGAGGATCGGAGCCCTCGAGGCATCTGGTCCACGAAGCAGAACTCACACCGGTTGCCGCAGCGGCGAATCCCATCGAACACGTCCTCTGAGAACTCGACGCCGAACTCCTCCCCGTATCCCCGGTCAGCAGCAAGAACGAGCCGCTTCCCGGCTCGTTCGATCTCGATCTCCAGCCGCTCGTCGGCGGCGTAGAAGTGGTAGTCTATGATGTCCCGCAGGACGTGACCGTTGATGGAAATGAGCTGATCCTCGGGTTGCATACCCAACCTGTCCGCCAGGCTGCCTTCGTCAACGCGAGATATTCGCCCGCCGCTCAGCCCCTCACACCTCCCTTGTTGAACACGGTGCGCTTCCTGCCTCGCGGGTTGTCTCGCCCGCTTGTCCGCCGACCATCATAGGCCGTCAAGTACTGCTCGGTCGCGGCGGAGAGGTCACTGTAGTGGCCCCGGTACTCCCCGGGGAGCAGAACGGCGATGCGGTACATCATCTCGTGGGTCATCTGGCTCAACTGCTCCCGCGTGAGCTTGCCCGCCCCCGGCTCGAAGACGAAGGGATGGCCGAACACAACACCGACCTTCGTTCGCCGCAACCTGGCGAGCTGCTCCCAGAACTTCTCCTGCCCCCAGATCGCCACAGGGACGATGGGTGCCCCAGACCTCACAGCGATGTACGAGAGCCCATCCTTCCCCTTTTGCAGAGTATTGGTCTTGCTCCTCGTACCCTCTGGCGCCGCCATCAGCACCTTGCCCTCTTTCAACACTCTCAGCGCGGTTCGAAGGGCTTTTCTGTCCACCTCTCCTCTCCTAACAGGGAAGGTGCCATACAGCCCGAAGAAGAACGCCAAAAGCGGGTTGTGGTAGTTCTCCACCTTGGACATGCCCACGATCTCACGGTCCACGAACGCCGCACCGATGACCGTGTCGATGGAGATCATATGGTTCTGCACGGCGATGAGTGGCCCCTCCGCGGGCAGGCGCTCCACACCCTCCACGTCATAGTCAAGGACGAGCGTCATCACGAACCTCAGAACCCAATTGGCGAAACGCTGAAAGGTCATCGCTTTAGTGCCTCCTCAAGGATTGCCTCCCCCACCCTCAACTGGAGCTTCTTCGACCAGTTTCTCTAACACATCTAACACCTCGTCGACGCCGAGGTTATCCGTGTCGATTCTAACCGCATCCTCGGCAACCTTGAGTGGTGCCACCTCACGGTGACTGTCTATCTGGTCACGGCGCTTCATGGCGTCTAGGGTCTTCTCAGAGTCACTTTCCTCTCCTCGCTCCAGAAGCTCCAGATAGCGCCGTCGGGCTCTCACTTCCGTTGACGCGTCCAGATAGATCTTCAGCTCGGCGTCAGGCAACACCACAGTGCCGATATCCCTGCCCACCATCACCACCTGGCCCCGTTCACCTATCCGGCGCTGCTGCTCCGTGAGCGCACGGCGCACCTCAGCGTACGCCGACACCGGAGAAACATACCTGTCAACCTCTGGGCGCCTTATCTCCCACGTCACATCCTCGCCATCGGCCAGCACGGTATATTGTCGTCCATCGCTACGCGCTGGTTTCACGATATCGATTCTCAACATGCGGGCCAACCGGCTGACGGCCTCTTCGTCCGCGATGTCCACACCTCTCTGCAAGGCCTCCCAAGTCACAGCGCGGTACATTGCACCCGTGTCAAAGTACAGATACCCCATGCGCTGCGCCAGAAGACCACCTACCGTACTCTTGCCGGACGCAGCAGGACCATCAATGGCGATGGTCAATGGTCGAGCCACTCCCCCCCCTCTCGGGAACGTGCCCCCCGCATCCCAGACCAGCTGAATAGCCGCGCAAGAGAAACAAAAGAATCGCTCCGTGTGATTATAGGCCACGCCGTGGGGCACCACAACTCACGGGAGGATTCTCCGTCTCGTCCACTCGAAGGGGTCAACGGCAACGCCGCCCACCCTGATCTCCCAATGAAGGTGCGTGCCCGTGGAGAGTCCTGTGGAACCAAGGTGCCCGATAACCTGGCCTCGGGTCACGGCATCTCCCTCTTGGGTCGCGAGATCAGACAAGTGGCAATAGATGCTGTAGACCCCCAGGCCGTGATCGATGATCACGGTGTTGCCCCTGACCTGCAGGGCCTCGGAAAGTGCTACTCTTCCGCTGGCAGCGGCGTAGCCAGGATCACCAGTTTCGCCATCTAGGTCAACTCCAGCATGCCGCCCAGGACCGGTATCGTATTGCCTTATCGCCCCGTACATGGAGGTGATGGTCAGCTTGTCCACCGGGTATCCAAACACGTCATCCCAGAGCTTGCTCGAACTGCGCTGCGCGTAGATGGCCTCGAGGCGTTCTCTTTCCTCCCTGACTATCTCCGGATTGAGGAGATACTCCCGTTCGGTGGGGATGTCTATAACCTCGGTAGGGAATTGCCCGTAGCTCACTGTCACCACGCCAGTGACTAGAACCTCCTCACCCAGCAGGCTCCTGGCGTCAACGACTATCTCCCCCGGACCCACAGCGGCCCAGGAGGCGAATCCTGCCAAAGCCCAGTAGCCACCTTCCAGCTCGACGAAGTCCAGTGGCAGTTCGCCCAGAGTTCCCGTCAAGGTCACCTCTCGGTTGGACTGGACCTCGATGGCAACCGTGCCTCCCTGCACGAGTTCCACGGGCTCCACACGCATTTCCACACTCAGCGGCTCGGGCGTCGGAGTGGGAGTCGCCGTTGGGGTGGGAGTCGAGGTGGGAGTGGGCGTCGCTGTGCTGGTGGCGGTGGGAGTGGGGGTGAACAAGACGGCAGCGAGGGGCTCGGGAAGCGGAGACAGCGCTATGTAGCCAGCCAGCCCTACGATGGCCATCGCCAACAGCAGACCGATGGCTATCCTGAGCGGCCTATTCCTCATCGGCCGACCCCATCTCCTCGAATTTGGGCAGTTCCTCCAAGTCCTCGAGCCCGAAGTGCTGGAGGAACTCGAAAGTCGTGGCGTATACCAACGGACGTCCCACCGTCTCCAGGCGATCCACCGCGTCTACGAGCCCTCGCGCGAGCAGACTCTTCAAGACACCCTGACAGTTCACCCCACGAATGCCCTCTATGTCTGGCCTGGTTATCGGCTGGCGATAGGCCACTATGGCCAGCGTTTCCAAGGCCGCCGCCGAAAGTGTGCCCGAGTATTGGAGGCCCAGAAACCGCTCGACGTAGGGAGCCATCTCAGGTGCGGTCACGATCTGAACCTTGTCGTCGTGCACCTGGACGCGCAATCCTCGTCCTTTGTACTCATCCGAGAGGGACCTTGCCGCCTCCCCGATCAGCGCTCGCTCTACCTGCAACGTCTCCGCCAGGCGCGCCGTGGAGACTGGCTCGTCGGCCACGAACAGTATGCTCTCCAACACAGCCTTCGCTTCGTCGATCTCCATGTCTTATCCCTTGACAGGTACCGAAAGCAACAGTATACTGGTCCGGTACTCACCCGCACCAGAAGAGGATATCGATGCCATCCCGATCTCGCGCCTCCGGCTTCGTCGTGATTCTCGCTCTGTCAGTATTCGCTCTGGCGTGCCTTCCCTGTCAGACTTCCTCCCAGGTCGTTCCGACGGCCATCAGAACCGTGCCTGTGTCGACCACAGAGGCAGAGAATCTGATCTCCGCCCTGAGTCAAGGCCTGGTCCCCGATTCCGAGGGACGCTTCGTCCTGGTGATCACCGAGGAAGAGTTGACCTCGTATGTAGCACTGAACATGGAAGAAAGTATCATCGATCCGCAGATCATCCTGACCGATGACCAGATCCATCTCTACGGCACCATGGCCAGCCCCGTTGAGGCACCCGTGACCGCGATCTCCTCAGTCGACGTAGAAGGCGGTGAAGCTCACGTGGTCGTTGAGTCGGTGTCCGTGGACGGCTTCCCCATTCCCAGCACCTTCGTAGAGGCTTTTGCGCAACAGATCGATGACCTGGTAACGACCCTGCTGGAGTACGAGAATCTGGAGATCAGCGAAGTACAGATCACGGGCGGCGAGATGATCATCAAGGGCATTGCAGGATCGTAGTCAGCTCGCCAGCGGGCCATCTGCGTGCGGGGCATGCCGGATGTTCACCTTGATCTTACGCAGATTGAGCCCCATTCGCTCTTCGACGATTTCGCGGGCTACTTGGCAGACCTCCTCCGTCTTGGTCGGGACGTCGATATCAGGGGTCGTCTCCAGATTGAGTTCCACATCGATATCCTTGCGGCGCGGCTTGATCTTGGCCTTAACTTTGACCACATCCGCCAGTTGGTCCACACGGTACTCGAGACGCTCCGCGATGGACTCGACGGCCAGTTCCACCTCCCCGCCAGCCGCCTTCACGAGCCTGACGGTTTGCCGCCTTGGCCTTCTGAACTCCAGGTAGAGCACCAGCCCACAGATGATGAAACAGATGATGCCCACCAGGACGAGAACCACGCGATGAAAGATGCTGAGGCCACCAGACACAGACCCGAGAACCGGCTGGAGACACGCGAGCACCGGATCCGGAAACACCAAGAGAACAGGAATGGTGATCATCAACGTCGCGAAAAGCAAGACTGTGACCACTCGATTGAATAGGTTCATCGTCTCTCCCCCCATTCTACCTGCGTGAACGGTACGTCCACTACATCCTTTCCACCTCGGGCATCCAGCATTCTTCAGTCGATCTAGCCTTGTTGTGGCGTCAATCAGGCGCCAAGCACGGAACCCACGAACTCCCTCTGTCCGCGGACGAACTCCTCAGCACCCATGGCCCTCTTCCCAGCCAACTGGACTTCCTCCAACAGAAGGACGCCTTGTCCGGCCTCCACACCTACACCCGAGGGCAGCACCACAACCTCGCCTGGTTTCTCCGTGCCCTTGCGCTTGCGCTCAGGGCGCGCACGCAGGATCTTGAGCAGATTTCCTTTCCAGTACGTACGAGCACCAGGACGAGGATTGAACGCTCTGATCCGATACCAGATATCCGGCGCAGGCAACTCCCAGTCTATCACGGCATCCTTCTTGGAGACGGGCCTGGTGTAGGTGGCCTTGGAGTTGTCCTGCGCTTGAGCTTCGATGGCCCCGTCCAGCCACCCAGGCAAGGTATCGACGAGGAGCTCTGCGCCCAACGTGGCCAGCGTCTCCTCCAGGGAACCGGTTGTATCTTCCGCATCTATCTCGACGGTGCGCTGCGCCAGAATGGGACCGGTGTCCATCCCTTCATCCATCAACATGATGGTCACACCTGTCTCCTCCTCCCCAGCCAGCAAGGTACCAGCGATCGGCGATGCCCCCCGGTATTTGGGCAGGAGCGACGGATGGACGTTGATCACCCCGCTGGGCGGAATGCTCAGTACCTCTGGGCGCAGTATCTGGCCGAAAGCCGCCACGGCCATAACCTGGGGCTTCAGGTCTCGTAGCTGGGCGACCGCCTCCGTCCTGCGCAGCGACTCGGGCTGGAGCACGCGCAGCCCCAGCCTCAATGCTGCCTTCTTCACCGCGGAGGAGGACAGCTTCCGCCCCCGCCTGGCCGGCCGGTCCGGCTGGGTGACGACACCCACCACCTCATAGCGCTCCGCCACCGCCTCCAACGCAGGCACCGCGAAGGGCGGTGTCCCCATGAAGATAACTCTCTCTCCCACCTATCACCTCGCAACGCCAGGATTCTAGCACAGCTACACCTCTACTTCAAGACTTGACTTCCGTGCAAGAAATGGTACAATGTGGGTGATTCCGACAGCGCCGAAGACGCCGGAGCAAGCCGGTATTTCGAACGACCCAGGTCAGCCGAAAGGGCGAGGTCGGTGGTCTCCTCGCTCCTCGTTTCGTAGCCTCAGCGATTCCCAGGAGGCGCCCCTTGACGGGCATCCTAGCAAAGTGGCACGTCCATCCTCCACTGCCGAAGTCCTGCCTGTCACAATTTCCTGACCTTCCCCCACTGCTCGTACAATGCCTCTTCAATCGTGGCCTCACAACCGACCGCCAGATTCGACGCTTCCTGTCCGCCGAGTGCGAAGAGACGGACCCCTTCCGGATCATGGGCGTAGCGGATGCCGTGACCAGGATACGCCAGGCCATCCGCGCGGGGGAACTGATAGCAGTTTACGGCGACTTCGATGCCGACGGCGTGACCGCCACAGCCCTCCTTACTGAGACCCTCTACTCCGTGGGGGCCAATGTGATTCCCTACATTCCCCATCGTGTCGATGAGGGCTATGGACTCAACTCGGATGCGATACAACGGCTAGCCAGGCGAGGCGCAAGCCTCATAGTGACCGTGGACTGTGGCGCACGTGCAGTACCGGAGGTGGAGCGGGCAAGTAGATTGGGCGTGGACGTCATCGTCACCGATCATCACTCCCCCGGAGAACGACTGCCACCCGCGGTGGCCGTGGTCGACACGAAGAGACAAGACTGCTCGTACCCATTCAAGGGGCTCTCGGGCGTCGGCATCGCCTTCAAACTGGCGCAGGCACTCTTGCTGGTCAATCAGGAACTCCCACTGCGAACGGAGCGCGGCAGACTCGAGGAAGAGCAGCTCCTGGATCTCGTGGCTCTGGGCACCATAGCCGATCTCTCGCCCCTGATCGGGGAGAACCGCTGCCTGGTGCAGAAAGGCCTGGCCCAGTTAGCCCTGGCGCGCCGTCCAGGTCTCAAGGCCCTGATGGAGGAAGCCCACGTGGCGCCAGCCAATGTGAACGCGGCGACCATCGGCTACGTGTTGGGCCCGCGTCTCAACGCCGCGGGACGTATGGACCATGCCATGCTCAGCTATCGCCTCCTCACGGTATCCTCCGCCTCGAAAGCCACTGAACTTGCCTCCTTGCTGGAGCAGAAGAACCGCATTCGCCGAGACGTGACCACGGCGACCCTGGAAGCGGCCCGGCTTCAGGTTTCAGAGCAAGCGGATCAACCATTGCTGTTCGCAGTCGGCAGCGATTTTCACGAGGGGGTGCTGGGATTGGCGGCACAGCGTCTTTGCCAGGAGTTCTATCGCCCGGCCGTCGTGACCAGGACAAACGGCGAGGAAAGTGTCAGTTCGGCCCGCAGCGTAAGGGAGTTCGACATCACGGCAGCGCTCGATCAGTGTGCGCCGCTGCTGCTGCGGCACGGCGGCCACTCCAAAGCCGCGGGCTTCAGGACACGTACCGAGAACCTTCCCGAGCTCAGGCGTAGACTGTGCGAGATAGCCGCCGAGCACCTGGAGGGAACCGAACTGCGCCCTACTCTGCACATCGACGCAGAGATCGCTCTCGGCGGGCTGACCCCTGAGCATTTCTCCATGTGCCAGCAACTGGAGCCGCTCGGCCAAGGGAATCCAGAACCGCTCCTCCTCAGCCGTGGCGTAGAAGTGCGCGACAGCAGAGTCGTGGGCGACAACCACCTGAAGATGAGTCTGACGGGTGGACGGTTAGTCTGGGACAGTATAGCTTTTCGTATGAGCGATCACGCCAGCGAACTCTCGCCGCGCATAGACGTGGTCTACACGCCCCAGGTGCGGACGTGGCGGGACCAGGAGCAATTGCAGCTCAGAGTCGAGGATCTCAGGCCTGCGCAATGAGTTAAGCCCCGCGACGAGCACCTGCGGGAGCCGCAGACAAACGGAGCCCCCCCGAACCCATGAGTCGAGAATACCCTTCAGGTGCTATCCCTTCAGTCGGCGCCGTTGTGTGCAACGGCGACAGAGTGCTCCTCGTCCTTCGAGCGCAGAAGCCGAGCCGTGGAAAATGGAGCGTCCCTGGCGGCGTGGTCGAATTGGGCGAGACCATCCGCGAGGCAGCCCACCGCGAGGTCCTGGAAGAGTGCGGGCTGGACGTCGAGGTCGGCGAGGTGATAGCAGTCCGAGACCTGATTCTCCCGGACCAGGACGGTCGTATCCGCTTTCACTACGTCCTCGTGGACGTGGTGGCGAGGTGCGTGGGGGGTGAGTTGAGCGCCGCGTCGGACGTCGCTGATGCCCGCTGGGTGTCGAGGGGAGATCTCGACAGCCTGGACCTCACCAGCGGACTCCTGCCAGTGCTGCTCCGCGGTCTCGATGAGTACTCCGATCTTGACCTTTCCACCTGGACAGGCTAACATCTAGGCGGCTTGCTGCTGCCCGGCGACTCGCCTCGACCGGAGCCATGTTTGTCCATTTGGCAGACCTCGATCCAGGCCCAGGAGGATCCCGTCATGCTGATCACAAACGGTACGCTGGCAACCTTCGGAGAGGCCAACCAGCTCGTCCACGATGGAGCACTGCTCGTCCAAGGGGATCGCATCGTGGCCCTGGGGAAGACATCCGAACTCCGGGGACAGTTTCCCGACGAGGAGAGGATAGACGCTCGAGGAAAGCTGGTCTTGCCGGGTTTGATTTGCGCCCACACCCATTTCTATGGCGCCTTTGCCCGCGGCATGGCTCTGAAGACCGAACCGCCCTCCAACTTTCCTCAAATCCTTGAGTACCTGTGGTGGCGCCTGGACAAGACCCTGAACGCTGACGATGTGCGACACAGTGCGCTGGTGTGCCTCGTGGACGCCATTCGAAACGGCACCACCACGTTGCTCGACCACCACGCCAGCCCCCACGCTCTTGCAGGCTCCCTCGACGTCATCGCGGAAGCCGTCGACGAATCCGGTCTACGGGCCTGTCTTTGCTACGAGGTCTCCGATAGGGATGGCGAAGAGATTGCCATCCAGGGACTGAAGGAGAACGAAAGGTTCATCAAGGCCAGCCACAGCGACCGCGTCGCTGCGACCTTCGGCCTCCACGCGTCCCTGACCCTCTCCGACGAGACCTTGGAGCGAGCCGTGGAAATGGCTAGCCAACTGGGCGTTGGTTTCCACATCCACGCGGCCGAGGACAAGGCGGACGTGGACGATAGCCTCAAGAAATACGGGCTGCGAGTGATCGAGCGGCTGGAGAAGGCAGGCATCCTGGGACCGAAGACCATCGCCGCCCACTGCGTCCACATAGACGCTTTCGAAACGGACATCCTCCGGGAGACGGAGACGAACGTGGCCCACAATCCGCGGTCCAACATGAACAACGCCGTTGGCGTGGCCGACGTGTTGAGGATGCTCAGGCGGGGCGTCAACGTAGGCCTGGGCAACGACGGCTTCTCCAACAACATGTTCACCGAGATGAAGACGACCTATCTCCTGCACAAGATGTACCAGAAGGACCCGCGCGTGATGGGTGCAGATCAGGTACTGGAGATAGGAGTGCGGAACAACGCGCGCATCGCCGGGATCTTCTTCCCGAAGCCACTCGGGGAGCTGTCGGTCGGCGCCTACGCCGATATCATCATTCTCGACTACGTGCCCACAACTCCCATGGACGTGGGCAATCTACCCTGGCACCTCATCTTTGGGATGGCTGGGGGCCAGGTGAGTACGACCATCGTGGGAGGCAAGCTGCTGATGAAGGAGCGGGAGTTGCTCACCCTGGACGAAGAGGCCATCTGCGCCCGCTCCCGCGAACTGGCCCAGAAGGTCTGGGCGCGGCTGTGAAGGCAGACGGGGAGACAGGGTATGGAGAGTAGCACCGCCGAACAGAGATCGGAAGGCCGGGTGCGTGCGCTGTGGAAGCGGCTCGGCACACCAATCAAGATCGGATTGCTGTTCGCCGTTATCGCCGGACTCATGGCGCTGACCGGCTGGATTGCACGTCCGAACTACACTTCCCGCTCGCTGATCTCCCTGTTCCTGGCCGTGGTCATTTCGGCGGGGACCTGGGGTGTGGTGGCCTGGGCCATCGCAGCAGCAGCCGTGGAAGTGACCAGAGACGAGGAGTAGCGGCCATGGCAGACCTGCGAGTCGAGATTTGCGGCATAGAGTTCCGAAACCCGGTCCTCCCCGCGGCCGGCCCGCCGACCTGGAATGGAGAAGCCATGGTGGCCTGCGCGGAAGGGGGTGCCGGGGGCATAGTAGCCAAGACCATCTCCACCACGGCAGCCGTCGTCCCCGAACCGTGTATGGCTCAGATGGGCAGGGCCTCCATGTTGAACACGGAGCTATGGTCGGAACTGCCTCCGGAGCAGTTTTTCGACCAGGAGTACGCCAAGGCCAAAGAGACAGGCCTGCCCCTCATCATCAGCATGGGGTATACCGCCGAGCAGATAGCAGAACTGGCCCCCAAGGTGAAGCCCTTCGCGGACGCCCTGGAGCTGTCTACGCACTACATCGGCGAAGATCCAGCGCCCATGATAGCGGCCATCAAGGCGGCGAAGGACGCGGTGGACGTGCCGGTCATCGTGAAGCTGAGCCCCCTGGGGCGGGAGATGAAAGCCGCTGCACAGGCGGCACAGGACGCCGGCGCCGATGCCATCGCAGCCATCAACTCCTTCGGTCCCTGCCTGGGCATAGACACCGAGACAGGGCTACCTGTGATGGGCAGCGAGGAGGGGTACGGGTGGCTATCGGGCAGGGCCATCAAGGCTCTGGCCCTGCGCTGCGTCTTCGACATCGCTCGCTCCGTCGATCTTCCCATCTTGGGGGTCGGAGGGGTCTCCCGAGGGACTGACGCCATCGAGATGTTCATGGTCGGAGCCTCGGCGGTCCAGGTCTGCACCGCGGCGATCCTCAATGGGCCCGGCGTGTTCGGCAAGATCGCCAGTGAGATGGACCGTTGGCTCGAAGACCACGGCTACTCCTCGGTAAACGACGTCAAGGGGCTGACCATCCAGAAACTCAGAGCGCGCGAATACCGCACCACCCACCTGCCGCCCACGATCTACGAGGAACTGTGCACGGGCTGTGGGCTCTGCGAGACCAGTTGCGTCTATCACGCCATCGCCGTCGTGGACGACAAGGCCCAAGTCGACGAGGACCTGTGCTGGGGATGCGGCCTGTGCGCCAGCCGCTGTCCCACGCGAGCCCTGGAGATGCCATAAGCCACGATGGCCCTACGGGTGGCGTGTGTTGGCTAGGGACCTAGGACAAGCTTCCGGTTTGTCCATTCCATGTGCAATCGCGCTGCCTCAACGAGCACAGTGCCCCGACCAGCCCTTACGAGTTAGCCAACCACAGATCAGCGGTCTGGTACGGCAAGACGAAGCCACAGCCCATATCGAGCAACCAATGTGCGCCGCACCTCGTGGCACAGCCCTGTGTCGTTCGGAATGATAGAATACCCTAACCAAGATGCGCGCCACCGCGCAGCGGTCCTGTGGACCGGCGGCAAGGACTCCTGCCTGGCTCTGTACGAAGCCACCTTGCAGGGGTTCCAGGTCGAGCAATTGATCACCTTCGTGCCCGGCGAGGGCAGATTCCGCGCCCATCCCCTCGAGTTCTTGAGTCTCCAGGCACAGGCCCTCGGCCTTCCCCATCACACCCTGGAGATCAGAGAACCGTACAGGGAGGCCTACCAGAAAGCCATCGCCGCTCTGAGGGAGAGATGGGCCATACAAACGCTGGTCACAGGCGACATCGGGGAGGTGGACGGCCATCCCAACTGGATGCGGGAATGCTGCGCGGGGTTGGACATCAGAGTATTCACCCCCCTGTGGGGTCGCGGTGGGATTGCGTTGCTCGACCGCTTCCTATCTTGCGGATTCCAGGCCATCTTCTCGTGCGTGAGGGCGCCCTGGCTAACTCCGGATTGGGTAGGAAGGGAGCTTGACGCCGAGGCGATGGCAGAGCTATCTGCCCTCGCGCAGGGCAGCGGCTTCGACATCTGCGGCGAACAGGGGGAGTACCACACCCTGGTCCTGGACGGGCCACCGTTCGAGAAGCGCATCTGTATCGACGGCTACCAGACAAAGACCGACGATGATCTGGCTTATGTCGAGTTCCAGCAGATCTCCCTGCGAGACAAGCAGAATCGCATCCCTCAGGTGCAGACAAGTCCAGACTCCTCTCCGACAGCCAACGCAGGGAAACTCGACCATGCGGATGCCGCACGCAACAACGACGGCGAGGGTGCGTGATGCAGTTGAGCCGAGCCCTCCAGGTCGGAAAGGGTGACGTGATCTCCCTCGTTGGCGCCGGCGGGAAGACCACCACCATGTTCCGTCTGGCCGCCGAGTTGGCTTCCGACGGCTGGAAGGTGGTCACCACGACCACCGCCATGATCTGGCGTGAGGACCAATGTGGCTTCACCGTTCTGGAGGCTGAAACAGACCGGCTCATGGACCAGGTTTCGTCTGCATTGACGGAGCACAGCAGCATCACCGTCGCCTCAGGCCTCGACGAAGCCAAGGGCAAACTGATCGGCATAGATCCTTCCATCGTTGGCGCGCTCGTCGCCCTGCCCCAGGTGGACGTGGTCATCGTCGAGGCCGATGGAGCCAAGGGGCGCTCCCTCAAGGCGCCAGCGCCCCACGAGCCGGTGATCCCCGCCAGTACCTCCATCCTCATGCCGCTGGCCGCCATGGATGCCCTCGGCAAGCCTCTGGACGACCGCTTCGTGCACCGTCCGGAGATCGTGGTGAGATTGACCCATGCTCAACCTGGTGACATCATCACCGCAGAGCTTATGTCAACAGTGCTCCTCCACCCGGAGGGTGGCCTCAAGAACGCGCCACCTTTGGCCAGGGTCGTGCCCCTGATCAACAAGGTGAGCGCCTCCAACACCGTGTCCGGCCGGGAGGTGGCGCGATCGCTCCTCCATGAGCCCAGAGTGAAGCGCGTCCTACTCACCGCCGTGGCCGAGGACGATCCGGTCAAGGAGGTCTGGGGGCGGGTAGCAGCGGTGGTCCTGGCTGCAGGAGGGTCGTCTCGCTTTGGCTCTCCCAAACAGCTACTACCCTGGAAGGGCAAGACACTCCTGGAGCACGTCGTGGATACGGCGCTCGCATCGTCCGTGCAGGAGACCGTCGTCGTACTTGGCCATCAGGCAGAGCGTGGGCGCGCGGTCGTTGCGGATCGCCCCATCAGAGTAGTCGTCAATGAGGACTGGGACAGCGGTCAAAGCAGTTCGGTGCGGGCGGGGGTCCGGGCACTGACAGGCGGCTACCAGGCCTGCCTCTTCCTGCTGGTGGACCAGCCGAACGTGACCTCGAGGCTCATAGACGACGTCCTGACCAGGTACCGCCGTACGCTGGCCCCCCTCGTGGCTCCGGTCCACGGCAGCCAGAGAGGCAACCCCGTTCTCTTCGGCAAGACCCTGTTCCCCGAGTTGCTGGAGGCACAGGGAGACGAGGGCGGACGCCAGGTGATAGCGCGTCACGAGCGGGAAGTCGAGACGGTGGAAGTGCGAGACCAGAGTCTATTCCTCGACATCGACACAGTGGAAGAGTATGAAGCAGCCAAATGAAGACAGAACGCGGATCGTAGTCATCCGCCACGGCGAGACAGAGTGGAACCGGGTGGAGAGGTTCCGAGGCCGCATAAACGTCCCGCTCAACGAGAAGGGGCATCGTCAGGCGTTGGCCGTGGCTCGAAGGTTGTCCTCCTGGCCCATCGAGGCCATCCACTCCAGCCCCCTGAAGAGGGCCCTCCAGACGGCACAACCCCTGGCAGACGTTTGCCGAACCAGCGTCTCGCCACTCGAGGGGATCGTGGACATCGATTACGGGACCTGGGCGGGCCTCACTCCTGAGGAAGCAGCCTCCCGGCATCCCACACTGTACAGGACCTGGGTCGACAGTCCGCACCTCGTTCAGTTCCCTGACGGTGAGAGCCTGGAGCAGGTCCGGGACAGAGCCCTGGCCGCCTTGAACGAAGTATGCGCCACACACCGTGGAAAGACCGTGGTCCTCTTGTCTCACGTCGTGGTCAACCGCGTGTTGATTCTAGGGGCCATGGGTTGGGGCATCGCGTCCTTCTGGAGAATAGGCCAGGACAATGCGGCCATCACCATCCTGGAAGCTCTCGAGGGGCGGTACCGCCTGCAACTACTGAACGACACATGCCACCTGGAGGGCCTGGACGCAGAGGCAGCGCCGTCCGGAAACGAGACTAGAGGATCTTGAAAAACCAACGAGAACACAATCTGGAGAGACTCGGCTATATCCACAATCTGATCATTGACATGGATGGGGTCTTATACCGTGGGCAGGAGCGGCTTCCTGGCGCCCGACGACTCCTCACCTACCTAGTCGAGAAGGATGTACCCTTCATACTGGCCACCAACAACTCTACCCTCACGCCGCAACAGTACGTGGCCAAACTGGCGGCCATGGACATCGAGGTCACCGAGAGGCAGATCCTCACCTCAGGCCAGGCCTCCGCCCTCTATCTCGCCAAGGTCGCGTCCCCGGGCACGAAGGTCTACGCCATCGGCGAGGATGGCCTGTTCGCAGCGTTGAAAGAGCAAGGCTTCCAGATCGCAGAGCAGGCCGTCCCCTATGTGGTAGTGGGCATGGATCGCCAGCTGACCTGGGAGAAGCTCAGAATCGCGGCCCTGGCCATCAGGGCTGGAGCCACGTTCATCGGCACCAATCCCGACACCACCCTCCCCACCGAGGAAGGATTAGTCCCTGGAAACGGCGCCAGCCTGGCCGCTCTGGAGGCAGCCACCGACGTACCACCCCTGATCATCGGAAAACCGCAGCCCACACTCCTGAGCTTGGCCATGGAGAAGATGGGCGCCACCAGAGAGGGCACCGCGATCGTCGGGGACCGTTTGGAGACCGATATTCTGGGGGGGAAGAACGCTGGCGTCTCTACCGTACTGGTGCTCAGCGGGATCAGCGACCGAGAGGAGTTGGAGGCGTCCCCCCACCAGCCGGATTTCGTGTTTGAGAATGTGGGAGACTTCCTCCACTCCTGGCGCGACCAGCGTGAGCAGTAGCCGCCCACCCTCGATCCTCTCTCCCCAGGCGACTGGCTGTTTTCCAACGAGGAAGGAAACGAATGAACTTACGCGTGCTTTCAGCCCATGACATACGCGCAGCGATCACTATGGCCGACGCTATCGAGGCTGTGACCAGCGGCTTCGCCCAGCTCTCGGCAGGGAGGGCCGTGGTCCCGCTGCGCACGTCTCTGAGCACTGCGGCGGGCACGAGCCTGTTCATGCCAGCCTACCTGCCGGACAGTGAGACCACCGCACTCAAGCTCGTCTCCGTGTATCCAGACAACCCCTCCCTGGGGCTCCCCACTATTCTGGCCATCGTCGTAGTGGTAGATGCGTGCACGGGGAGGCCACTGGCGCTGATGGATGGGACCTACTTGACCGCCCTGCGCACCGGCGCCGCCTCCGGCGCAGCCACCGATCTCCTGGCCAGGCAGGGGGCTCGGGTCCTGGCGCTTTTCGGAGCGGGAGCACAGGCAAGGACTCAACTGGAAGCCGTGTGTACGGTACGCCCCATCGAGGAGGTCAAAATCTTCGATCCCGACCAAGAAGCGGCGCACAGACTGGTGGAGGAGATGGCCGGACGGGGTCCCATTCCCGACCGCGTCCTGGTCGCCGCCTCGGCCACGGAAACAGTCAAGGATGCCGACATCGTGGTCACCGCCACCACGTCACACAAGCCGGTCTTCGATGGAACCCACGTCGGTCCCGGAACTCACGTCAACGCTATCGGCGCCTACACGCCCCAGATGCGGGAGCTGGACGAGGACCTGGTCCGCAGAGCCAAGATCGTGGTCGACACTCGAGAAGGCTGCCTGGCCGAGGCCGGGGATTTGATTTTACCCCTTCTTTCTGGAGTTATCTCTGAGACAGACATCTACGCAGAACTGGGAGAGGTAGTCAGGGGTGTCAAGGCTGGTCGTGAGACGCAGTCCGAGATCACCCTGTTCAAGTCCGTTGGGAGCGCCGTACAGGACGCTGCGGTGGCCCGGGCAGCGCTGGACCGGGCGGTGCAGGAAGACCTGGGTACCATCGTCGCGCTGTGAAAGGCCGCTGCCGGAGGGATTATGCTTCCTGATTCTGCTGACGTCGTGATTATCGGTGGGGGCGTGATGGGCGCCAGCACAGCCTACCACCTGGCCCAGAAGGGCAACCCCGGCGTGTTGCTTCTGGAGAGGAATCAGTTCTTCGGCGAGGAATCCACAGGCCGCTGCGCCGGCGGCATCCGCTACCAGTTCTCCAACGAGATGGACATCCACCTCTCCCTGCTCAGTATCCCCATGCTGGAACGCTTCCCGGAGGAACTAGAGCAGGAGATAGACCTCAGACACTGCGGCTACCTGTTCCTGCTCTCGCGGGAGGAGGACGTCGATGCCTTCCAGAGGAATGTGACGCTCCAGCGCAGCCTGGGGGTGGAGACCGAGTGGCTCTCGGCTGAAGAGGTGAGAAAGAGAGCCGCCCCCGTCCATACCACCGGCATACTGGCTGGCACCTTCTGCGCCCGCGATGGCCTCGCCGACCCCTCGGGCGTCGTGCAGGGCTACGTGAAAGGGGCCAAGCGGTTGGGAGCCACCCTCCTCACCGATACCGAGGCGACTGGCATCGAGGTCACCGCTGGCAAGGTGTGCGCAGTGCGAACCAAGCGAGGGAGGGTGAAGACCGGTGTGGTGGTCAACGCCGCTGGGCCTTGGGCAGCCGTGGTGGGGGCCATGGCCGGCATCGAGGTCCCTGTGCGCCCACTGCGCAGGCAGGTCGCCGTGACCACCACCGTGCCAGGTTTGCCTCACGACTTCCCCATGGTCATCGACTTCGCAAACAGCCTGTACTTCCATCGGGAGGGCACGGGAGTGCTCTCGGGGATGTCCAACCAGCACGAGCGTGAGGGCTTCGATCAGAGCGTAGACTCCGGGTGGGAGATGGCGCATCTGGAGGCTGCCGTGGCCAGGATGCCCGTTCTAGAAGACGTTGGCGTATTGAATCGGTGGGCGGGGCTCTACGCGGTCAGCCCCGATGCGTTGGCCATCCTGGGCAAGGTACCTCACTTGGAGGGCTTCTACTGCATCAACGGCTTCAGCGGCCACGGCTTCATGCACGGCCCCATCTGCGGGCTGCTGCTGGCTGAGGAGATCTTAGAGGGAGTTGCCCACACCCTGGACATCGCGCCGCTGCGGCTCGACAGGTTCCTGCGAGAGCGGAAGGCAACCGAGTACGCCGTGGTCTAGGCACTCAGAACTGGCCCCCGCTGCACGGGCACCGCATGCAGTGCGCCCGCCGCTTGACAAGCGCATGAGGACATGGTCCGCAGTAAGGGCTTCAGCCGTTCACAATGCGCTGAAGCGCACACTTCAGTCTAAGCCCCTGCGCGCGGTGGAGAGGGAGGACATGGTGGGCATCATCAAGGGCACTAACTCAGCTCACCCTCCCCTCAATCCCCTCCCATCGAGGGAGGGGAACTCCTATAGAAGCCCTCCCCCTGAGGGGGACGGTTGGGTGGGGGCGAGTAGAAACCGCATCCTTCGATACGTCGCTTCGCGACTACTCAGGATGCTTTCCACGCTCAACTCAGTAGACAGGCTCGTAGTAGGGGCTTCAGCCCTTCCGGATGCGCTGAAGCGCACACTACGCACGGCTTCCTCCGGCTGGAGGAGGAAGGGCTGGAGCAGGGCGGGAGGCCGCGCCCGGCCTACTCGACCGGAATGCCGTTGTAGTTGGTGAGGTACGCGTACTCGGGGTAGGTGATGGTGTTATGGACGACGGCCGCTATCCCCAGGGGGCTGGTCGTGGTCACCACCACCGTGCCAGTCCAATCTTCACCCAGGGTACCGAGGGTCGTGGCGTGATCGCCGTACCGGGTGTTGAAGGCGTGAACGCCGCTGGGATCGATGCTCGCGGTGATGGTGATCACCTTGGTGCCTTCGTCATAGTACCAGTAGGACCAGAGGTCGATCTCGTTATCCGGCTCCACGTTCTGCACCACGACCCCAGAGTACTGGCGCCAGGCGCTCCCGTCCTTGACCCGGTAGGCCACGGGGAACACGAGTTTGGAGGAGCCGCCCGGCACGCCCGTGTACGCTGCTGAGAGTTTGTTGTAGGGGTTGCGACTCAGCGTGGCCGAGCCGACGATGGGCTGAGTGGAGGTCACCACGACGGAACCGCTGAACGTGTCGTCCAGACCCTCAAACCTTTCATCGGTCTGCATGTTGTAGTTCTTAGCACCATACGGGGCGATGTTATCCTGCAGGCTGAGTTCCAGGTTTCCTTCCCGGTCATACAGATAGAAGTAGGCGGTGATGGAGGAGAAACTGGTGTTCTGCACCAGGATTATCGACCAGTCCGAGTGGCCGCCCCAACTGCCATTGAAGTTCCGTCTGTTGACGAATGGGAAGTAGATCTCCGTGTCGCTGGTGGCAGGGGGGCCATTGTAGGCCAAGGCGTAGCCTGCAATGGCGTGATTGCGGGCCACGCCTGCGATCTCCTGGCTCGAGGTGACCTGGAGGGTGCCCATGAAGCCGGAGGGTAGCTGTGAGTCATTGGGGATATTGGGGTTGACGGAGGAGTCCCAAAGGTCGTAGGTCTCCTGGGAGAAGGGCTGAATGGTGTCGAGGAAGGGGCTGCCGGAAACGGCGTCGCCGCCCCGGTACCGGTAGGTCATGTAGACCTCACAATCCTCAGTATCCAGGCATTGTATGGTAATGATGCTCCTCCAGAAACCTGTCTTGACTAGATGGGGGAAGAAGATGTCATGGGCTCCCTCCACCGTGTCTGCGTAGGCAACAGCACTCAACCCATCGCCTCGGGGGATGTCCTTCCAGTGGGCCTCCACCACGGAGACAATAGGTCGCAGGGAGTCGAGGGTCATGGAGCCCAGCCAACCGCTGCCCAGGCCGGAATCAGAGGGCGCGAAACCGGCGTTCCAAAGGGGGGCAATGGTCTCGGCGACGTCTGAGCTGGCATAGCCGTTCTGGTCTACGTACGTGGCCACGACGTTGGCGTCCAGGGTCTGGTGGACGTTCATGACCCAGGTATCGGTGTTGCCGAGCCCG
>Ga0315539_1000338_pt1 | contig 35337 bp, 43 predicted proteins | sample SalMarSW160150MG_FD_203097 | JGI IMG/M metagenome (GOLD analysis project Ga0315539, IMG submission 203097) | Salt marsh sediment microbial communities from the Plum Island Ecosystem LTER, Massachusetts, United States - Salt Marsh Sediment SW1601-150 ...
TCTTCTAAGAGTTACATCATATGCAGTTTCTCCAGGGTCACATTCCGTTGAACTGGATTCAGTAACACTTACATATTCTAAGTTAACCTCAAGACACTTCTGTCCGAATTCAACCTGCTCAGCCCCGCCCTGAACAATATTTCTTATCACAACCCAGACAATTCCTGCTGAAACAATAACTAACAGAACAATTATGAGAGTAGCCACGATGGCTGATACACCTTTTTTATCTTCTAAACCTCTTTTGTTTATTGCCATTCTGGTTCTAATCAAATGTTTTAAGTTTAAAAATGTTCTTGTTATTTTTAATTTAAATCAATTTTTATTTTCTTACTTCGATTTTAGATTTTGTTAAAATGGTCAAGAAGAGTGAAGAATTCTTTTTTTTCAATAACTTTATCCTTTTCAGATATCCCAATATGTTCTGCAAATTTCCAGAATGCGCTTGGATGGTATCCTATTTTTTTAAGTGACGCGAGGGTTGGCAGTGCAGGGTCATCCCAACCAGAATACTTGCCATCTTCAATCGCCTTTCTCATTTTTGTCGTGGATAGTTCCATGTCTTTAAATTTCATTCTTCCGAGAAATCCTGTCCACGGAGATTTTTTTCCGAGGGATTTGTGGATTAATTTTTGCCGTAATGCGTTGTCCCTGTGATCCTTGCCGCGAATAACATGGGTCATTTTTTGTTCTATATCATCAGCAGCTACAGCAAGATTCATCAGCGGCCAGACTCTGTATTTTTTCCCCTGCCTCGGATGTTTTGTGAGATTGATTCTCGCTAAAGGAAAGTCTCTCATTGCAGGATTTTTGTCCTTCATGCTATTTCCAGACTTAAATCTTAAAACAGCCCCGCCTTCGTTGAAACCTTCTTTGTCTTTGCCCAGCATTTTTTTCCACCTTTCCAAATTTTCCTTTACGCTGAATTTTCTGCAGGGGCAGTTTTTCTTTGATTTAACAAATTTCCTGAATTCTTCTGCAGGGCAGGTGCAGACATAAGCTGCGTTTTTTTTAATAAGAGCCTGAGCATATTTGTAATAAACAGGAATTCTGTCTGATTGTATAACAAACTTGGCGGTTTTATCAAAAAGCCAGTTGCTTTCTTTTTCAATCATTTTATATGCAGCAGGGTAAATGTTTTCAGGATTTGTGTCTTCAATTCTGATATAAAATTTTCCGCCATATTCTTTTACAAACAAAAAAGAAATGCTCGCTGTCATAGCGTGTCCTATGTGCAGTGGTCCTGATGCAGACGGCGCGAACCTCATTATGACTTTTCCTTTTTTCGCACCAGGCAGTTCAGGAAGCCCTTCACGCCCTTCCCTCACACTTACAATTTCTTTTAATTTCTCAAATTCCTTTTTTTGACTGTCAAAAGAAAGCTTATTCACTTCTGCCACAATCTTGTTTATCCCTCCAGAATATTTTTTCACATCTCCTTTCTTAAGCCCTTCATTAAAAAGCGCAGAAATTACACTTCCAATTCTGGCTTTCCCATCATAAGCCAAAGCATTTTTTAGAGCATAGGCACGTGCCTTTTTTTCAAAGTTTTTCATTCATAAAAAAAGAAATCCCTATTAATAAATTATTCGAAAGAAAGATTTTATTCTTTTTTGTTATCTATTCCAGTCCCCTAACATCAGCCTTCTTTTCCAGAACTTCAAGCCTTTGTTCCAAATGGTAAATTTTGTTTGAAAGGTCTTCGAGTTTTTCTGTCATGTCTGTAATCCTTTTTGCAAGCTTTCTGCGTTTTTCCTGACTCTCAGACAGGTCAATTACTTTAGAATCCTCTGTTTTAGAATCTGAATTTGAATTCGGCGATAAATCAAAAAAAGAGAAAGGATTTGAACCTGAACTTGATTTTGATGTAGAACTGCTTTCCTGACCTGCTTTAGCCTCTTCTTCTTTCTGTTTTCTGTATCTCTCGGCAAGGTCAATCACATCTTTGCTTTTTTTCCCAAAACCGAATAATCCCATCTTTCTGTTAGGAGACTGGTGTTTTTAAAATTAGTTGTGGCAAATTCTTCTTGCCTTGTATACCCGAAAATGTTTTAGAAACATTTTTTAAACAGCACAATCTTATTATGAATACTAAGAGGGAATCAAAATGCAGGAATTTGTCTCAGAATTAATTGAAGAGAACATACCTTATTATAAAAAAAGAGCAGAGATTAAGGAGAAAGGATTAATTAATAGTGTGGAAGAGTCAGCTCATAATCTTGTTTATGATTCTTCTTTTGAAACTTTAGAGCCGGTTTATTTTTTTATTGTTGACCTGATGGGGGATTTCGGGCTTGAGACAGAAAAACTTATTGATAACTTCACTTCTTCTCCGGGTTCAGGTCATTTTGCCGAGCTTGGGCAAAGAGCGACAGTAATGCAGCAGCAGGGTTCTAAGATTCTCGCAGACATAAATGCTGTTCTTAGAAGTGTTTTAAACATTATTTATGACTTGAAAGAATTCAGGATAAGGCTTAGCCAGTATGATGATTTAAGAACAAAGAAAAAAGAGGCAGCTGTTCTTGCACTAAAGCAAGTCTGGATGGACAAAGTTGACATTCAGAAAGGGAACTCAAGCATAAAAGCAATGGCACTCGGGCAGGCAGGATTCCAGACTCTTATTGATGCATTTCTTTTTGTTAAAGAAGTGGCTAATGTGGACAAAGTTGATTTAAATGACAGAGTTAAGAGAATTCTCAGAGCCAGAATTTTAGAATTTAATCATTGGCTTGAACAGTCTGAAAAAGAGCTCAGGAAGAGATATGAACTTGAAAGAATATACCTAAAAAGCCAGGTCAATTCATTAAAACTTTATTCCAGATGGGCAAAGCCTTATCTTAAAGCTGCAAAAGAACTTGAAATGAAAGAGCATGGACGCGACCCAGCACTTGTTAAGGCGTTTAATACAATAATCCTTGAACTTACACTGCTTGGAAAAAGGAAAATTAACGTTGCTGAAGAAGCACTTTCAGGAAATCTGCCAAAGGAATTTGAAAGACCTGAAAGACTTAAGTTAAAAGACTATTACGCGTGCACACTTGTCAGTTTTCGTTTTAGGGGAATTCCGCAACGGGCAGCGCAACAGCCTCATTATATTTTTGGCGGCAGGGCGGAAATTTCTTTTAAATCATATGTTCTTAATGAAGATGAAATAAAAAAACTTGAAGAATCTCTTGACGAATCAGACCTTTATGACGCACTCAGGCTTATTGAAGGAGCAACAGGTGAAAGTCTTGAGCAACTCCAGGACGAAATTAATTTTTTCCTTGAAGAAAAAGAGCAGGAAGAAGAGCACAAAACTGAAAAAGACACATCAAATCCTTTTATGGCTTTGCTGGGAAAATACGAAGAGCAGCCGGCCAAAGAAAAAGAATCAAAAAAAGAAACTAATCAAAAACCAGAAGCAGTAGTTATAAGACCTGAAAGTTATGCAGAAAAAAATCACATAAGGCCTCTTGCAGGGGATACAGCGAAAGATTTGGCGTTTAAGTTTTTTGATATCTACAAAAAAGCCCACAACATGCCAAGTTATACCTGAATATCAGAGAATAATTTTATATACATCCTTATCTTAATCTGTTTATGCCAAAAAAGAAACCGGAAACTGAAAAAACCTTTGATAAAAAAGATAAAATACTGGAAGAAATAGCTGATAAATTAAAAGAAATTGAGGATGAAGAATTATCTGACAAGGAAAATTCTGAAAAATCCGGGCTTGAAGAAGATGTCAATTTAAATACTTTACAATTTCAACAGTTTATACAGTCTTCAGAAGAAACTCCTATACCTGTTCTTGAGAGAATTGCGTCAGCGCAGCCGCGCCCGGTTTTTGTAGGAACTCTGCCGCAAGCTCAGGCAGGAGTAACAGAAGAAAATTCTGGCAAAGAAAATTCTGAGTATGTTCCAGGACTTGAAGGAAATAATGAGCAAAAGTATACTGAATCATATGCGAGAATTTCCAGAGAACCAGTTCCTGTAGATTTAATAAAAGCAGGAAGAAGACCAGCTGAAATAATTCCTCAGGTAGATCAAGAGGCTTTTTTCAGGCGCTCAGAACCACTTTTACAAATTGAATCATCAATCCCTGAACAAACATGGGGCGCGGAAAGAATTGACACTAAAAAAGCAGGAAGAAAAGACCTTTTTGAAGCAGAACAGGAAAAATACAAAACATACAAGCCAAAGCTTCAGAAGAGTTATTAGTTTAGTTAGAAGATTTTTTAAAGAGTGAGAGCCTTTAGTAGTTATGAAAAAGAGTTACAAAACAAGTGATTATAAAATTTCAGATATTTATCAGGGAGGGTATTCAGCTTTAAATCCTCTATCAGATGTTTATTCTGCTGCAGGGACCCTTGGGATGACAACAGACCCAAGAACAGCAAACATTTTGCAGGATGTTTCTTTAAAGCTTTCCACAGGAGCAAAAACAATAGATGTTTCAGCTGTTTCTCCGGAGATTTTTGACTCTATTCCAAAACAACAGCTTAAAGAGGTTAACAGGCTTTCAAAGCTGACAGGTGTTGATATTTCTATGCACGGTCCTGTTATAGATGTTGCAGGAATAAGCCAGCAAGGTTATAGTGAAGCAGACAGGGAAACAGCAGAAAGAAAGGTCACAGAAGTTCTTTTACGAAGCAAAGAATTAAATCCAGAAGGAAACATTCCTGTGAATTTTCACACAGCAGAAGGAATCCCGGGAAGCCAGTTTTTGCCGCCGTCTGAAAGAAAAGAAGGTGAAGAATACAAAAAACTTATCATTGTTAACAGAGAAACAGGCAGGTTGGCTCCATTAGAGTCAGAGAAAAAGTTTTATCCGGGAATGAAAGAAGAAGAAATCCTCCCGCCTGAAAAAAGAGTTGAAATTCTAAATGAAAGTGAATGGGACAATTCACTCAACCAGGTTTTCTTTAATCAGGAAAGAGCTCAGGAAATTCTTGGAAAGAACCAGGTCCAGATTCAGCATGTGTTGGATAGCATACAAGAGATGCAGAAGAAGAATATTTCCAGCAAAGAAATCCGGGAAACCTTAACTCCAACCCAAAGACATGCCTGGAGCAATTTCCAGGCAGCTCAGAATTATCTTAAGGACATTCATCAGCAGGCAAACGGGCTTTTCAGCAAAGCTTATGAATTCGGAACAGACGAACAAAAACATCATTTGAAAGAACTCAGCGAGAACTTTAAATCCATGATTGAAAAAAAAGGGATTGACCCCTTTGCCCAGGCAGAAGCGATGAGGTATTTAATTAATGAACTAAAAAGAGAAGAGTATACGCCTAAGTTATATGAACCAATAGAAAAATTTGCAACAGAAAAAACAGCGCAGACTTTTGGAAATGCGGCTTTTAACTCATATAAAAAATTCAAGGGCAAGTCACCTGTCCTGGTTATTGAAAATCCTCCTGCAGGATTCGGTTTGAGCACAGGAGAGGATGTTAAGAGAGTTGTTGAAGAATCAAGGAAGAAGTTTGTAGAAAATGCCGTAAAAGAAGGAATGTCAGAATCTCAGGCGAGAAAAGAGGCAGAAAAATTGATTGGTGCTACATGGGATGTTGGTCATATAAACATGTTAAGAAAATACGGCTACAGCGAGGAAGATATTGTCAAAGAGACAGAAAAAGTTGCGCCGTATCTGAAGCAGATTCACCTTTCTGATAATTTTGGGTTTGAGCATACAGAGCTTCCGATGGGAATGGGAAATGTTCCCCTGAAGGAAATGATGGCTAAACTCGGTGAAAAAGGTTTTGAGGCAAAAAAAATTATTGAGGCAGGTCATTGGTGGCAGCACTTTAAAACACCGCCTTTTCAGGAGACTCTTGAAGCAGCAGGCTCTCCGCTTTATTCAATGAAAATGCCGCCTTACTGGTCTCAGGCTCCAGGACTTTACCACGGATATTTTACAGGAATGGAAGGGCAGTGGCTTCCTCAGATACATTATGAAACTTTCGGAGCAGGTTTTGCACGGCTTCCGAAAGAACTCGGAGGCCAGGCAGGAGGACAAGGCAGCAGAATGTCTGGAAGACAGATGGAATAACAAACAAATTTAAAAACTATACTCTATAATATATTTTGTAGAATATAAAAAAGAGGCTGAAATGGCAAAGAAAAGAAAAGGCAAAAAACAAAAAAAGAAAATTAAAAAGTCAAAGGAATCAAAACTTGCTGTTAAAAATCATCCAACTCTTCAGCTGAAAAAAGAAACAGATATTGCAATGGACTTTGCGACAAAAGCTTATAAAAAATTTGACAAGATTATAAAATCTGTTGTTCTTTTTGGCTCAACTACAAAGCAAACCCAGGTAACAGGTTCTGATATTGACATTGTCGTTATAATCGATGATGTAACAATCAACTGGGACCAGGAGCTGATTGCATGGTACAGAACAGAGCTTGAGAAAATGATAAAAAGCAACCCCTACAAAGCAAACCTTCATATTAATACTGTGAAACTGGGTACGTGGTGGGAAGATTTACTAAGAGGAGACCCTGTTGTAATAAACATTCTGAGATACGGAGAAGCGATGATTGATTTGGCAGGATTTTTTAATCCTCTAAAATCGCTTTTGATTCGCGGAAAAATCAGGCCAACACCAGAGGCAATATATTCCACACTGCAAAGAGCTCCTCAGCATATTGCAAGAAGCAAGATGGCGGAAATGGGTGCAATTGACGGATTGTTCTGGTCAATGGTTGATTCTGCACATGCAGCCCTAATTGCGGCAAATGTTCCTCCTGCTTCTCCAGAACATATCCCAGGAGATCTGAAGGAGAATTTTGTCAATGCCGGAAAACTGAAAATGAAATATGTTGTCTGGTACCGCGATTTGCTTGTCCTGCATAAAAAAATTGCCCACAGCGAGATAAAAGACCTAAAGGGAGTTGAGATTGATGAATGGCAGAACAGAGCTGAAGAATTCTTGCAAGTTATGGCTCAGCTTGTTAAAGATTTAATTGAGTGATTATTTTTGAGAATTATTCTCCTATCTTTCCTGAAAATTTCAAGTTAAATCCTATTTCTGTGTTGAAATCATATTCACTTGTAACAAAAGGTATGTTAGTCTCACTTAAGGTAGAATAAGGTATGCCAATCTCATATGGAGATACTGTTGGTCCACTTCCAAAAGGATGTGCTGACATATGGCTTATATAAAATTCAAGACCCTTTATTCTATAACCAAGATGAGCCTCTCCTATAAATTTGTTTGTATGGACTCCATCAAAGAAAGGATTTCCAAAGTCTCCGTATGCTGTCAGGTTAACTCCGCAAAAGAAGTCTCCTTTTTTAATTGGCAGAATGTAATCTAATTTTATTTCTGTCTTGCCCTCGTTTTCTTTCCATAAATCATCTGCTCTTTTTGGCACATAAGCAAGACCCACTTCTCCTTCAATTCTTTGCCCTTGTCCTTGCGATTTTTGCAATTTTTGAGCAGAAGCGCATCCAACTTCATTAGCAAACATCAAAGCAGCCAAACCTGTAACTGATGCCGTTCTTAAGCCATTCTTTATTTTTTGATAGAATTTTTTCATTTTCAATAACTATTTTCTTTTTTAGGGTTATATTTTTCAGATATTTTTTTCCCTAAACTATTCAAATCAGCAAAAGAATTTTCCTTAGCAGAATTTAAAGCTGCTCCACGATTATATGCTTTGCTTAATAATTCCTGATAAATTACCAGAGCATCTTTTTCTTGTTCACTTAATTCATATTCATTTTTACCAGAAAGTTTTGCCAGTTGAGTTTTCTGATATAATTCTGCCGGGACATAATTTTTTAATTCTTCAGGAACTTCAAAATCAAATTCACTTGCAATATTCTTTACAATTCCTTCAAGCTCTCCAAGAGGAAGCAGACTCTTACTTTCTTCAATCTGTTTTAACATATAAACAGAAATATCATAATTTCCTATTGCTGGTTCACCATAAACATCAAAACTATCCCCTTCTTCTTTTCGTTCTTTGTATACTTCATTTCTTACCTCATTGGCTTTTTGGCTTTTTATACATTCATCATAAACAGATTCTGCACTTGAGACACCAAGTTGTCCGTATAATGCCTGATTTTTCATAACATGATTGCTACCTAAAAACTTCTGGTTCAGCTTGTCTTCCAGAGTCATTTTAGCATGCTTCTTTTGCTTTTCTCTTATTTCCTCAGGTGTCATCTTTTGTTTATCTGTCATTTTATTGTGTGTCTCCTTTTTTTACTCCAAAAGTACAGCCGTTGGCGTAGCTGTCGTCCCAGCAGTCGCCACCAATATTCAACTTGTTGCTATCAATGCTCCAGTTGGATTGGAGACTGGCAACTCTCAAAACAGGTTCTTTAACTTCATCAAAACCCCAAACACTTACTCCTTCTTCATAAAATTTTGGTGAGGCAATTTCTCTTAATTTTGGAGCATATTTTTCAGAAGTATATTCTAATACCCTCGCCAAGCCTCCTTGTGCAAAAGTATCACAATCCTGAACTCCTCTTTCAAAACTTTCATAAGGTGCAAATCCAATTTTATTATTCAAAAGATAAATTCCGTTAACTTTCTCAGCATTATCTAAAAGCTGTTTTAAGTGGCTTTTATCAGTTATTGTAGTATTTGTAAAAACACCATCAGAGGTTCTTACAATGTATCCTGCCTGAAACCATCTTGGGTCAAAGATATCTCTCTTGGCATCTGCTTTTCCATTGCTGCCAAAATCATAAGCAGCAGCTGAGACAGATTCAGAAGTTGTCGTAGGTATAAATGTTATTTTTTCCCTTGTTCTAGGATGAGAATCTGTTTTTCTAATCTCTTTTAAATTTTCTTTATAGGTATTTGGACCAAAAACAGCTACCTCCAAACTTTTACCATTATGTGGAATAACAACTAATTCTTTTTCTGTTTTTTCTTTATTTTCCATACTAATTTCATACCTTAAATCTTTATAAATCTTTCTATCTGTTACTTTCCTTAAGAGGTAACAATTATCTCTTTTTCAAAACTTCATAAGAAATCTTTGTTTTGCAAGGCAATTTTGACTTTATCTTTTTTAAAACACTCCTTGCAAAAATCATATTTTTTTCATTTAATATAGCAATGAGAAAAATCTTGCTTCCTTTTTTAACTATTGCCGCTTTTCCTGCGGGCTTGCCAAAAGAGAGCTGCATTCCTGATTGCATCCTGTCAGCTCCTGCACCAGTCAGCATTTTGTTTTCTCTCTGAATATGGTGCGGAAACGGAATCACTCTAAAAAGATACTGACCAGGAAATTTAGTTTCTAGTTTTTTGTTTATATACTGTCTGCATGCTTCAAAGGCGTTATGCCTTATTTGTGCATTTTCATTAGCAGTCATAGTAAGAACATAAGGCAATTTTCCTTCTCTATAAAGCTTCTCTGAGCCCATTGTAAATTTCACTATCTTCTGCTGCGGAATGGTTTTTACATAAGATTTCCCTTTCTTTTTGCTAATTCTTGTATAAGGAACAACTTTTCTCTTTGAATATGCTATAGCTTTTCTAAGCGCCATTTTAATTTATTTCTTCTTTGAGTTTGAGCCTCCCTTTAATTCTGCCTGATAATATTCTATAAAATTCTTTTTCATTATCACTTAAATTATTACAATTAATTTTTTCTAAGACTCTGGATAACAAAACTAATTCATTATCTGATAATCTTATCCTATTAATTGTTTCTGGAACAATATCCATTTTATTCTTTTACCTCCACGTCTGTTGTGATTGCCTGTCCTGGCAAACCTTTCTCAAAAATCGCGCGAACAAGTCCGTTGTTCCCGTGCGGTGCTGCGATTTTTCCCGTAATTATTTTTCCGGCAGGGGATTTCCAGGATACAGATTTTCCGATGAATTTTTCTGCTTCTTTTTTGTTTTTAGCTCCAAAATCCAGCAAAAAATGCCTTTCATGAACATTATGCCTGCCGCGACGAAACTGAATAACTTTGCCTTTCATTTTTTTACCTTTAGTATAACTAATTTATTGAGAAATTGGTTTTTAAAGTTTTGTCTGTATGTATTCAGAGGCAATAATTTTGAGAAATAATTAAATTCTGTTTTTTCAGAAAAATATTTAAACTTGTTCTTTAGTGCTTTTATATGGAATATAAAACCAAAACCGAAGAAGGAAAATCTCTTGGAACTGAATATAATCCAAAAGAGGTGCATTATTGGAGACCCCCATGTAGTTGCGGGATTGAATTGGGGGAGGCCATTGAAGTTGAAGGAGGAGTTGAGATAAAGGCAAAAGGAGAAGTGCACTTCTGGAGACCCCCATGTAGTTGTGGAGTCCCTCTTGAAGAAGTTTTTTAAATAAATGTCTTTCCCATTTCCAGATTTTGAAAGGCTCCATACAAATGAAAGAGTAAAATTTATAGATATAGATGGAAATGTTTTTGCTTATAATGTTCAAGATAGTTATTTAGTAAAAATAGAAGACTCTCAAAGATTTTCTCAAGAGATTGTTAAAACTCCGAGAAATCCAGTAAAAACACTTATTCTTCATACAACTTATGAATGTAATTTAAGATGCAGGCATTGTTATATTAATGCAGGAATTAAAAGACCTGATGAAATGGGTTCTAAAGAATTATCGAGAATTGTTAGAGAATTTGGAGAACTGGGAGGATTAGGAGTTGACCTTTCTGGTGGCGAAGCACTTCTCAAAGAGGGAATTGAAGATGTTATTCAAACTGCAAGAAAACAAAAATTAAGGACGGTTATTTTGTCTAATGCCATTGATTTAAACTCTGAAAAACTTAGGAAAATTGCTCCTTTTCTTGATGGAATTGCTGTGGGCTTAGATGGTTTATATAAGTCAAATGATAAAATTAGGGGAAGAGGGGCATTTGACAGAACTGTTAGAGGATTAGAGAAAATAGCAAAAGCAGGGATTGAACTTTCATTGACCACTTTGATAACTCCTGAAAGTATTTCTCAACTTGTAAGTTTTCCGGAATTTATTTCAAGATATGGTGGGAGGCATTGGAGTTTAGTAATGCCAAGACTTTCAGGTAGGTTTTCAGGAAAAGAGGAAAAAATTGAAATAACCCAAAAATTATGGAATGAAGCAAGAAAGAAAGGGTTACTTAAAGAATTACAAAAAAAGTCTCATAAATATAATGTTTCAATTATTTTAGACCATATTCTAGTCCCTGGAGCAAAAAAAAGAGTTGAAGAAACCTCTAGAGATTTTATTTATGAAATTTACAATAAAGGCAGGGTGTGTTGGGATAATACCTTAACAATTATGCCGAATGGGGATGTTAAATGCTGTTTATTTTTTGATGGGCAAGTTTACGATAACATAAGAAATAAATCTTTACGAGAAATATATGGATCTCAAAAAAGAGAAAGAATATTGAAAGAGTTTTCTAAATACCCTATAGATAAATGTCCTTTTGTAGAAAAAAATATTTTAAAAGACTTCCAAAGGAAAACAAAGTAACGGAATGTATATTTATTCATTTGCTCTCAGTTAGAAGAAACCCATAATTCGATATTAATTTAAGGAGTGTTCTATTAAGAGAGAAGATAATTCTTCTTCCATATCTTTGACTTTGTGATAAGATTTATATACTTTTTTATAATTTCTAAACTTATGGAAATTAGACTGGTTAGAAAAGAAGATATAAATTTATTTATTTTTACAAAACAAGAATTTAATGAAGATTATGGAGTTTCTAAAAAATCAGAAGATTTTATTAGAAAAGAATTTGAAGATTATATAGATAAAGGGTGCATAGTAGTTGTAATTATTGAGTCTAAGATTATTGGTTATCTGGCTGGAATAATTGAAGAAGATATGTATGAGAGATTTGGGCATATTGGGGAGATATTTGTTTCAAAAAAGTTTAGAAATAAAGGAATTTCAACGAAATTAAAAGATAGATTTATTGAATATCTTAAATCAAAGAACATCCATCTATGTAGGATCAATGTTAATCTAGACAACCCTGCCCAAGAGACTTATAAAAAATGGGGTTTTAATGTTGATAAATATAGAATGAGTTTAAGATTTTGAATCTCTACTTCAATTTTAACAATCAGATAAAATCACACAACACTAACAATAATTTCTCTTTCTCTTCCGCGCGTGTCAAAATCAACCAAAACTATCTGCTGCCATGTTCCAAGTGCCAGCTTATTGTCTATTATTGGAACAGACAAATTTGGTTTTAAAAGAGATGCCCTTATATGGCTGTGTCCGTTGTCATCATGCCATTTTTCTTCATGATAATATTTTATATTTCTTGGTATGATTTTTTCAAAAAAAGCTTTAAGGTCTTTTTTTAAGCCAGGCTCATACTCAACTGTCGTCAAGCCAGCTGTCGAGCCTCTGACAAAAACATTTGCAACACCTTCCTCAATTTGAGATTTTTTAACAGCTTTATTTATGTCATCTGTGATGTTCACAATGTCTGTGTTTCCATTTGTTGCTTTTTTTATCCTGAATACTTTAACCATTGTAAAATTTTAAATTAAAATAGAAGTTACAAAACAATTTCAAACTCGCCCAGTTCTTTTTTTAAAAGTTCAAAAATCTTAGGATTTACATCAAGGCTCTTTTTTGACTTTTGCTGCTCCATATATTTTGAAACTTCTTTCATGCTTGAGTTTTCAATTTTGTCTATGATTTTTTTAACATTTCCATCGACAAAAAGAAAACTAGCCCCCTCACAAAACAAAAGTTCTGCAACAGAATCTCTTACTTCCTTATTCCCCTTTGCTTGTTTTTTGTATCTAATTCTTAATCTCCTTTTTTCGAATTTCATAAATTCACTTCTTTGGGAATAATCTATAATATCATTAGTCAAGATTGCAGCATTTTTTCTTACTTCATCAACCTTCTGTGCATTTAATTTTCCTTTTTTGAATTCTGTTTTTGCTTTTATGATGTCTTTCAAAATTCTGAGATGTTTCTGTGTAAATTTTCCGTCTTTAACAAGTTTTGTAAATTTAGAAACAATCACTGCCTGGGATTTTTTCCCAAAAATAGCCTCAAGCAATCCGAAGACATCCTTATTTATTTGTTCTATTAATTTTTCCTGCGTTCTTTTTTCAATTTGTTTTCTAAGCTCTTTAAGCCTGTTCAAATAATCATCCATGTCTTTCAGAAGTTTGTCAAGCTCTGCACCTTTTATTTCCTTTATTTTTTCATGCTCATAATCCTTGTAAATGCCAACAATTTTTTCAAGAATATTGAAGTACTTTTTCTCAAGCATTTTTTCCTTATCAACGAAAACACTTTTCATCTTGCCAACTGTTTGTTTTGGAGTTGGCGGCGGAAGTCCGTAAAGCATAAGCAGTGCCTGGCTGGGAGTCAAAACCCCCCAGTAAATGTCATGAACGAGAATATCAAGGAAAGCTGATTTTGCCCTTTTTGTTGTCTTGTCTCCCATTGACATAAACATATCAATTGCTTCAGGGCTTGGCTTTAATCTGCCCATTTTAAGCAGAGCTTTCCACGGCAAAAAAGTTCCTTTGTCATAAAGCGGCACACCGTCACGAATAAAAGTAAACATCACAGGATGGGCGTCCTTTACAGATTCCCAGAAGTCAGTCAAAAGATAAATCTGCACGTTAAGAATGTTTTTTTTCACTCCTGCAAGGGCATTTGCCTCGGCAATATACTGATAAATCATTCCGCGAAGCCTTTCCTTCAGCTCCAGACGAGGCATTCTTTTAACATCAGTGTCATTTATAATCACAAAAGCATCAACATCAGATTCTTTGGTTACCTCGCCGCGAACAAGACTTCCTGCAATAACATAGCTAACCACATATTTGTCAAATTTCCGCAGGGTGAGAGATTTATGAATTTCCGCGACCCTTAGCGCAGATAAAAGCTTTTTGTCATGAAGAGGAAAAGACATTCCTATAGCAGAAACCATCTCAAACTTGCTGTCCAGACAGGCTTCCCATATATTCACAGGTGTTTTGATATAAATCCACACGTTTTGTTTTGTTTTTTCAATTTCAGAAATAATTTCCTTTTTTATTTTAGGAATTTCCTTAAGTTTTTCTTCCGGAACAACAATATAAAGATGAACTTTTTTTTGTAATTTCTGCAATTCGTTTTTAGGGATATTTTCCCCAATTTCTTCTTCTATAAAAATCTGTGTTGATTGCGGCGGCAGAATTCCTATTGACTCTGTAAAGGGACACTTCTTAACGATAAATGCCTTAAGTTTTTCAAGTTCTTTCTTTATTTTTTCAAGTTCTTTTTGAGATCTCTCTGAGCTTTCCGGAACAACTGATTTTTTTTCTGAATAATTATCAAGATTCATACCAGGAATGCTTTGACTATCTGCTTTTGTCTGATGTGCTTTTGTCATGGTGAAATTATTCTTTTAATACTTATAAAGGTTTTTGAAGATAAAACTTAAAAGCCCTGAAAATTTAGGAATTAAGAGGTCTCGTAGTCTAATGGTAGAACACCTCGTTTACACCGAGGAAGCGAAGGTCCGATTCCTTCCGGGACCATGTTTTCTAAAAGCTTAAATAACATTAATTATTGAGTATTTAATGGAACCATCACAGATATACATTTTAATTTCAATAATTGCATTGTTAATAATTGCAATCGTAGTATTTTTTGTAAGAGGTAAAAAGAGAGGCAAAAAAAGAGGTAAAAAAGTTTCGCTGCTCGGAGGTTTAGGACTAATATTTGTCTTGGCAGCTATAATTTTTGTAGAAAGTAGGCTGGTTGGTTATACTTTAATAGGTATCGGAGTTTTATTAGCTCTGATTGATATTATCATAAAATCAAAGAAAAAATGAAAAAAAGAAAAAATATGAATTGTGGCCCTGGCGGAGGAGCTGTTTACGGGCTTGGATTTATTGGCTCTGCAATTTATTACATCTCAACTGCCACTGGTTTCTGGATGGGAGTTTTGGGATTCTTAAAAGCACTTGTATGGCCTGCATTTCTGGTTTATGAATTGCTTAAATATCTGGGCATATAGATTCACATAAATATTCTATAGAAGTAATTTGTATAGAAGTGAATAAAGAATTTTTCTTAAATCTTTTCTAATTGGTCCAGGCTCTTTAGTCCAGAAGAGGTTATTAATTTTGCTCCCCATTTTTCCATAAGCTTTCTAGAGTATAATCGTGCTTCCCTTTTCAATCTTTTTTTTGCACAATAAGGATTAACATAATCATCAATAATTTCCGGTTGTTCTTGGGGAACAAGGGAAGGATGAGAATTCCTGTCATGAACCATTAAAATAAATCTTCCAGAAGGGGATTGTCTTATCAAAAAATATTTTTCATCTCTGGAATCTTGCCAGGGTTCTTCTATTGTGGGTTTATTAGATTCAAAAACAGAAAATTCCAAAAAATTGGTATCTGCATTCCTCCCAGCACTAATCTGAACAACAGGCTGATATTTTTTCTGTTTGGAATGTTTTTGCATTCAGTTTATTACAAATATTAATTTTTAATTTTTGTTGTGCTAGGATAGATAGTCAAAATTGCTCCAATTAATTTTTTAAACTCTTTTCTTCTATTATCTTCTAAAGCGCGAGTAGTATAGTGGTTAGTATATCTCGTTGCCAACGAGGTGACCCGGGTTCAAATCCCGGCTCGCGCATTTGCCCCGATGGCACAATGGTACTGCACTCGCTTGGAGAGCGAGGCCCTATGGGCATCCAGGTTCGATTCCTGGTCGGGGCGTTTTTGAGAAAATTTTATAGAAATAAACCTAATCCTTCATCTCAATTTTTATATTCACGTTCTTCGGAATCTGCATTTTCATAATGTGATGAAGAACTTTTTCATTCGCAGGAAGGTCAATAAGCCTTTTGTGAATTCTCATCTCAAAATTATCAAACGTCGCTGTTCCGTCTCCGCACGGGGATTTTCTGGTTGTTATTTTAAGCTTCTTTGTAGGCAATGGTATAGGACCTGAAATAGTTATTCCTGATTTTCCCGCAATCTCTTTTATAGATTCACAGATACTATTAACTGTTTCTATGTCTGTTCCGTTTAACTTTATTCTTACCTTTGGCATTTTAATCTACAATAATTTATACTTAATAAAATTTAGTGTTTGTTTAAAAACCTTTTTGTAGTAATTATTGCACCTCAGCTTTTTCTGGTTCTTCTGGCTCATGGATCCCCGCAATGCTGAACGCGAATTCAAAAAATCTCAGAATTACTTCAAGAATTACTATAAACGCAAGGTAAACCAGCATTCCTGAAAAAAACATCGGGAGCTGACTTATTCTTAAACTTAATCTTGATGCCAAACCAATAAACATATCTGGCTCAAAAACAGCAATACCAAGGAAAGTGAATGGCAGAATCTTGGCAAGTTCTACAGCAAGATTTTCACCATACTTCGGGATATACGAGCATATTCTTATTGAAGCTACAGCAACTGCAGAAATCAGGAAGATCTTATCAACAGTTATTGTTTCTTTTACAAGGAAAATCAGGAAAAAAGTGAATACAGCAAACCAAAAAAATACTATGAAAGGAATTATAAGAACATATTCCAAAAGATAAAATGCGCTCGCAATTATTTTTACAAGAACCGAATTTTCTGACCGATTATATTTATTAAGGTCAAAGTTGAATATGTTTTTCTTTGAAATAAATTTACGGAGCTTCCAGACAAAGATTGCATACACAAGAATCATAACTACAAGGATAAAAAGCGTGACAAAGCTCTGGAGCGTGGGATAGAGTGATGAATGGAATTCCTTAACAGCCTGAACAAACTCTAAGAGAATATCTATCACCCCCATAAACTAATTTATTCTTTCTTATTTTTAAATGTTTCAATAAATTTAAATATAATTCTTTCTAGTCTCTTTTATGATTAATATAAAGGATTTAAGAGAAAGGCCTGATTTCTATAAAAAGAGCATTAAGAAAAGGGGTTTTGATGAAGGAGAAATTGAAGAACTTCTCTCTTTAGACAGTAAATGGCGAAATCTAAAAAAACAGGCTGATAATCTTAGAGCCAGAAGAAATAAAGTGAGCCAGGAAATAAACCAGGCAAAGAAGAAAGGAAAAACAGACAAGGCATCAGGATTAATTAAAGAGGCAAAAGAGATTCCTGAAAAACTGAAAAAAACCCAGGAGAAACTGAAAGAGGCAGAAAATAAAAGACTCACTTTATGGAAAAATATTCCTAACATTGTTTCTGAAGATGTTCCTGCGGGCGGTGAGGGAAAAAACAAAGTATTAAAGATTTTTAAGAAACCATCAAAAAAGAAGCTTGAAAAAGGACACGCAGAAATAATGGAGAGTTATGGCTTGATTGACACAGAAAAAGCTGCACAGGTCGCTGGTTCCAGATTTTATTATATGAAAAGCGACTTGGTAAAACTAAACCTTGCCCTGATTAATTTTGCAATTGACTTCTTGACAAAAAAAGATTTTATTCCTATGCAGACTCCTTATATGCTAAACAGAAAAGCACTTGAAGGAGCAATAACTTTTGACGTATTTGAAGAAGCGATTTATAAAATTGAGGGAGAGGATCTTTATCTTATTGGCACTGCAGAGCATGCGATTAATGCATACAAATCAGATGAGATTATAAAAAGCAAGGAACTTTCTTTGAGGTTTGTTGGCTTTTCCACGAACTTCAGAAAAGAGGCAGGCTCTCACAGCAAAGACACTAAAGGCATTTTTAGGATTCACCAGTTTGACAAAATCGAGCAGTTTGTCTTTTGCAGGCCAGAGGATTCATGGAAAGAGTTTGACTCTGTGTTGAAAAATTCAATTGAAATTTACAAAGCTTTGGAAATTCCTTTCAGGGTTGTGCTTTTGTCAGCAGGAGAAACAAGCAAGACAGCAACAAAAACAATTGACCTGGAAGGATGGTATCCAAGTCAGGGAAAATACCGCGAACTTGGTTCATGCAGCAACTGCTTTGATTACCAGGCAAGACGCAGCAACATAAGATATGAAGATGCTGGAAAAGTTGAGTTTGTGCACACAATAAACAATACAGCAATAGCAACCCAGAGAATGATGACATGCATAGTTGAAAACAACCTCCAAAAAGACGGCTCAATCAAAATACCAAAAAAACTCTGGAAATACATGGGCAAGAAGAAAATTTCTGGGGTGAAAAATAAATAGAATCAGGGGTTATATTTTATATGAAAGAGAATAACACCGAAGAAAAGAATTGGAAATATAATTTAATAAGAACAACAGATGAAGAGTATATTGGCGTACTAATAGCTGCTGGTTCTATTATTCTTTATTCTACTATAAAAATAATGTATAATAATTTTTCTCCTGAAATTTTAAAAACTGCGAATGGTTTAGTTGAGATAATATCAAAAACTATGTTTTATTGATTTTGATTTTTATCGCGATAGCCTTTTGGCTCAAGAACATAACAGGAAATACCCTTTTTTCTTGAGAATTTTTTAATTTCTTCTGTATGAGCACCGCCCATTACAATAACAGCCGCATTTCCTCGCCTTTTGTTCATCTCTTCCAGAATCATGACAACTGCTACTTCAGACTCTTTATAGTTAAGTTTATTGACTTTTTCATATAATTTAAGATAACCAGCTAATATAGAACGTTGGTAATTATCAAGGGAATTAATATTTATACTGCGATTCCTGACCAGATGGCCTTTATCTTTATCATGAATCATTATACCCAATCTATTTAGCTCATATATCTTTTCCTCAATTTTTTTATAAGTTCTTATATCTTCCTTATCTAAAGCAGTGTCTGAAATGGAGATTGTAAAAACTTTGTTGGTGAAAATCTTTTCTATAACAATAGGTAAACAATAGTTACTCTTCTTTAGGATTCCTTCAAGTTCTTTTTTTGGAATTTCGCTTGGATATTTTGATTTTTCCTTAGATCTAATTTCTTTATCAAATAAACCTTCAACACCAACAATGTCCAAATTGTATTTTTTGTTAAGTTCCTCTATTACAAAAAGGGTATTTTCATTTACTTTCCTGCGTTTTTCTTCCATCGCAGAATACCCTTCTTTTGAGAAAATTGACTCAAGACCTTTGTTAATATGTGTGTTCTTTATGTAGAAAAGATGATAAGAAGAACCTCCCAAAGGCTTAGTTTCATCAACCATTTTTGAATAGGCAGATTCAAATTTTGGAAGAACAATAATATTTTGTTTGGTTGCACAGCTTGGGGAGGATAAAACAGATGCAATAAGGAAACAGTTTATTATATTCTTCAGCATACCGTAGTCACAGAAAAAAACTTTTTAAGTTTTCTAGTGTTAGGATGAAATCTTAATTTAGCATCCAAAAAGTAAGGTTTAAAAACAAATTACTTTATTTTAATTTGTCAAGTGCTCGTGTGGTCTAATGGCTATGACGCTAGCCTGTCGCGCTGGAGACCCGGGTTCAATTCCCGGCACGGGCGTTTTACTGATTAAATTCTTTAGACACAATTACAACGCGCATTTTAAAAACTCTTTTAATTTTTTCATATTATGTCGTGGAAAAGTGTTCTTGGTTTTACATTCTTTTTATTAGTATTTGTGCTTCTGTTCTTTTATTGGTTTTTTCCTCTTGATGAAAGGAGTTTTTTGATTGAAAATTCTGGAAACAACAACTTCACTCTAAATGCGTCCTTGGGTGAAAGTATGCAGTTTTATGAGAATATGAGATACCAAAAACCAGAAATTTCTTACAGAATTGAAGACTGCACCTTACAAAAAGAAGATGAAATGATGCGTGCCTTTGACTGGATTGAAAATCTCACTATTCTAAATTTCTATGAAGCTAACGAGCAGGAAGAAGAAATAAGCGTGACTTGTGAAAATACTATTATCAAAGGAGAAAGAGGTGCTTTCATTGCCGGCGAGGGAGGAGTCACAAATCTTGTCACAACAGAGAATTTTAATGTAATCCTTAATGGAAAAGTTTTATTGCTGAGAGAAACACAATGCCAGGGCCCCCTTGTTGGAACCCATGAACTTTTGCACGCTTTAGGATTTGACCATTCAGATAATCAAAACAATGTAATGTATCCAATGATAAAATGCGGGCAGACAATTGGGGAAGACCTTGTCAGTCATATAAATTATCTTTACTCTTTTCCAAGCATTCCTGATTTGTCTTTTGAAAACGTCTCTGCAACAACGCACGCAAGATACCTCGATGTTTCTATAACTGTCAAAAACCACGGTCTGCAGGATTCTGAAAATTCCACAATAATAATTTACTCAAACGGAAAGAGTCTGAAGGAATTTGAAATTGAGCCGATACCAATCGGCGGCGGACGCATAATAACCTTAAAAAATATAGTTACCTTGACAAGACCAGAAGAATTAGAATTTTACATATCATACAACCCTTCTGAATTAGACAAAAAAAACAACAGAATCATTTTAAAAATAAATAATTAAAATAATAAAAAAAGAAAAATAAATTTTTAGACGTTTAGTCTGTTTCATCAAGCTCTAAATCATCAATAGATTCATCGAACTCATCTAAATCGTCTTCATCAGGACTTGAAAAAAATTCTTTCTCCATTTTTGTGTCCTTTATTGCCTCTTTTTTTGTTTCTTCTCTAAGAAATAAAGTATTTTTAAATATTTCTGTTGCGGGTGGCGGGAGTTTTTTAGAGTATAAAAAAGAAAAAATCCCTCCGCCAAGATTCGAACTTGGGATCTCCCGGGTTCTGCTTGAATCCAAATTTCCCCGGACTGGCTTATCAGGTTTCATCGCGTTTCCGAAATGGAATCTCCGCCCTAGATTATCTACAGCCAGGCGCTTTAACCACTAAGCTACGGAGGGATAATTATGAAAGAATTAGTTAATTTTTAAGGTTTGTCATTTATATTTTTCTTAAAACTCTCACTCTTCTTCAATCTCCTTTTTCCCGCGTTGTTCTGCTACAAAAAAAGCCATGTTTGATTCTGATTCCTGGATTTTGCCTTCTTTTTCATAAATTGCATTTGCTGTTGGCAGAGCGAACTTTCCAAAGACACCAACTTTTGAATAAATCACATACGATAAAACACGAATTTCCCCTGCCTCAAGCTTTTCAAAATTCCATTCTATCCTTCTGTTCTTTTTGTCTATTCTTGACGGATGGTCACCTCCAAATCTCTCATAAATATCCACCAAAGGAGGAAGCCTGTCCACAATATTAACTCTCTCAACATAACTCTTAGCATTAACAAAAATAGAAACTTTGAGCGCAAATTCCCCGCCTTTAGCTTTCACAAATGAAACTCTTTTTTTCAGGATGAGATTTGTTTTTGTGTATTGTTTTGCAAGAACCACGATTGCAATGACAAAAAATATCATAAGGAAAGGAAATATCCAGTTAGTTCTTACAGAAATTCTGTATGTTTCGCCAGGCCTCACTTCACTTATCCATGTGTAATACACAGAGCCGAATTCCCGCTCAACAATATCTGGCTCTGGGCTAAGACTGGTGAAAAGCCTTGAGATAATATTTTTTCTTATAGTTGTTTCAGATACTTCAATAGTGTTGCCTTCGTTAATTTTTTCAATTATTTTTGTGCTCACCAAAAAACCGAATTCTGTAGAAGTTGTTGCCACAATATTTTTCTCTATAAAACTCACAGTGCCGTCAACTGCTGCCTGAGCTCCGTTAATTTCAATCTCAGCAGTCATTGTGTAAAATCCGGCAGTCAGTTCTTTGAAATCTTCCCTGTTCAAGGGAATTGTAAATTTTTTGGTTTCCGCAGGACCAAGATTAAAGGTTTTTTCTGCATCAAAAAAAGGAGAATTAAATCTCGCATTTATCTCCCCTGTTTCAGAGAAATCAAAATTCTCTCTGTTTGTAATAAAAATCTCAACAGAATCTGACTCAAGGTCTATGTCTTCTGAACCGATTAAAAAAGCATCTTTTAAATTAATCACCTTGATTGTTAGCTTCTCCTCTGTCTCGTTTCCGTCGCTCCCCTTCATGTAATAAGGCAGGGTATAGAATCCTTTTTCAGGAAGTTGTCCAAAGGAAGTAACCTCCAGTGTTATTAATTTTGATTTGTCTTTTGAGATAGAAACTTCTTCAGGTGTCATTGTAAAACCTAAAAGATTGTAGACCTGAAAATTATCTGAAGCTCCATGATTAGTTATGTTCAAATCAAAAAAAAATTTATTTTCAAGCTCGCGAATATAAACTCCTTGCTTGGTTATCTTTTCAACTTCTAAATTTATTGCAGAAACTGAAGGAATCACCAGGAAAAGCACCATTGAAATTAAAAATAGAGTTTTTTTTACAAACAAATCTTTTTTTCCCATGTAAACCATAAAGAATTCAGACTAAATTTCTATTTAAGGATTTCGGTTGTAATTGAGAGATTATTTATAATTAGCTTATACCTTAATTATTCCAGCAATTCCAAGTATTGCTATGATTAAACCTATTATCCCGAGATAACTAAGGTATTTTAATTCCTTCTTTAAATATTTGAAATAAGAGAAAAATGAGAAAAAACAAAAGAAAAATAGTTGCCAGGGATTATGAGAACTAAATGCCTGAAAACCGAGAAATCCCAAAAAACCCAAAAACCCTTTCCTCCAGAGTTTGTTTTTATCCATTTTATAAAATTAATTATTTCTTCCCTTCAAGGTCAAGATAAGCCTTTGCCTGGCCCAGGAATTCATCACAATAGCCTGCAATCTTTCCTTCATACTCTTCTATTCTTGAAGCAATCACCCATTTTTCATAAATGCTCCTGAGAAATTTATTAAACGCAGACATTTCAAACTTCCCCTGATAATCTCTTACAAGAATCCCCTTCACACTTATCTTAACAGAACCATCATTAGTCTTGATTTTTGCTCCTTCTTGAGAAATCTCCACTTCTTTCAAATTTTTCAATTCAAACTTGACTTCCATATCAAATCTAAAATAATCTGTAAGTTTTCTTTCTCCCGCCCATTCAACAATTATCTCTTTTGTGTCGCCTTTTATTTTTTCCTCATATTTTTCTTCAGCTAAAGGATCAAGCCTTGTTTCCTCTGTGAGCCATTCATAACAAAATTTATAGAAATCCTTGAAAGAAAAAATCCCGTTGTATTTTACCTTACTTGAAAATATTGTTTCTTTTTCAGACATGTTATTTACCTTCCCTCTTTTATCATTAAAGATAAATCTTATTTAAATATTTAACTAAACTATATAGAATTCCTGCAGGACTCGCAAAGGAGCATTCCATGAGTTTTGTAAAGGACACTCCTGCTTCCGCACTTTTCACACACACCATCACCAGCAAATTCTTTCCCTTTAATCTTTTTTATTCTCTTAAGTTTAGCTTCCTCTTCTCTTATTTTCGCAAATTCTTCGAGCTCAGGATAAAATTCCGGGTGAAAGTTCAAAATGTCCCTGGCAGTTATCATCCCTAAAAGATGCTTTTTTTCAATTACAGGAAGTCTTTCGGATTTTGATTTTTTCATTTTTTTAATAGCTTCCTGAATTGTTGCTTTTGGCTTTATTGTTATAATTTTCTTAGGGGAAATATCTGCAACTTTAATTTCAGAAAGATCTTTTTTTGACTTTTTTACAAGCGCCCATAAAATATCTCTCTGGCTTATAAGCCCTGAAAATTTCCTGTTTTTCACCAGAACAAGACTGCCAACTCTTTTCCTGACCATTTTTTTTGCACAATTTAGAAGATTTTCATCAGGCCTGGCTGTCACAGGATTGCGTGTCATAATATCTGCGACTGTTATATTATCCATACAAATTCAAAGACCTGCTAGCTTATAAATTTTTTTAGATTTGTTAAATTCTTCCAAAAAAGTTTTCTGCCACTTTAAATTATAGTAACTTGATAGTAGTTAAAAAAGAGAAACTTTATAAATGCCAGGTTATAATCATCTTTATGAATCTCAAAGATTGTTTTTTTGGAGCATTGTCATTTTTAATAATAGCTGGAAGTTTATTAATAGCAGATAAAAACCAGCGTAAAACTTTGGAACAAAGAGTTTCTAAAGAAATTGAATATGTTCAGCCACCTATAAAATTAGAGAAAAGGATTTCTAAAGAAATTTCAAAACCAAATGGAAAACCAGACAAATATGGGGTCATTATTTCTGGAAGTAGTGAAGAGAGACACAAAGAAAATTCGTCTCTTGCATACCAGATTCTTTTAGAAAATAGATTTCAAAGAGAAAATGTATACATTTTAGATGATAAAGGAGATAAAACTGCTTTTTATCCTGTTGATGACATTGCCTCAAAAGAAGCAGTTAAAAAACTATTTAGTCATCTTGAAAAAAAAGTTGATTCTGAAGATTTATTGTTTGTTTATACAACAGGCCATGGAGACGAAACCTTCAAGTTAGCACTTCCAGGCGAGAACCTTTCAGAAAAAGAGATGGAAGAATACTTAAGCAATATTCATCCAAAGGCAGGAGTCCTAATTTTTGATCAATGTTATGGAGGAAATTTTGCTAAGAGAACTGGTAAAAAAGAGTATATTGGAATCTCTGCGTCAGAAGTAGGCAAAATGAGTAAATTAAATACTTTCCCTCAGGCATTTTTTAATTCCTTGAGAGAAGACAATAAATCAGATATTGATAATGACGGAAAAGTAAGTGTCAAAGAAGCATTTAATTATGCTAAATCAAATGATTCTTATGCAAAAAAAGGAAAACAAAAACCACAAATTTACTCAGGGGTAGATGCAAGTAAGGTTTTCTTAAAAGAATTTTAAGATTATTAGAATAATCTCTAGCAAATTTCACACTTTGCAGCAATTTGTTCTCTATTACAATAATGTTTAAATATCTCAGAGAAGAAAAGTAAGTATGACAGACAAGCCAATAGTTCTGATGCCTGAAGATGTCCAGAGAATTCTCGGGAAAGACGCGCAGAGAAACAATATCATGGCTGCGCGGATGGTTTCTGAAATTGTTAAAACCACATTAGGACCCAAAGGCATGGACAAAATGCTGGTTTCTCCTACAAATGATATAATCATCACAAACGACGGCGTGACCATACTTGAAGAAATGCAGATAGAGCATCCTGCCGCGAAAATGATGGTTGAGATTGCTAAAACGCAAGAGACAGAAGTTGGCGACGGGACAACAACTGCTGTAATGATTGCCGGCAAGCTTTTGGAAAATGCTGAAAAGCTTCTTGACAAAAAAATTCATCCAACTGTTATCACAAAAGGCTACAGGATTGCGGCAGACAAAGCACAGGAAATTCTCATGGACCTCGCATTAAAAATAACAACAGGCAACAAAGAAGATGAAGCTCTTTTGAAACAAATTGCAATGACAGCTATGACAGGAAAAGGTGCTGAAGACGCTAAGGAAAGACTTTCAGAAATTATCGTCCAGGCACTTAAGCAAATATCAGGCGGCGAAAACAGCGGAAGAAAAAAAATCGACATAAATGACATAAAAATAGAAACCTCAAAAGGCAAGGGAATAAAAAATACTGAACTTGTCCAGGGAGTTGTTATTGACAAGGAAAAAGTCTCTTACGATATGCCCTGCTCTGTAAAAAATTCAAAAATTGCCCTGATTGATTTTCCTCTTGAAATAAAAAACCCTGAAATTGACACAAAAATCTCTGTAACATCCCCTGAGCAGCTTCATAGTTTTGTGACAGAAGAAGAGCGTAGTATAAAAGAAATGATTGAAAAAGTAAAACTTTCAGGAGCTAATGTGATTTTTTGCCAGAAAGGAATTGATGATTTTGCCCAGTATCTTCTTGCTAAGGAAAGAATTTATGCGTGCCGCAGGGTTGCACGAAGCGACATGGAAAAAATCTCAAAGGCAACAGGCGGGAAAATAATAAGTAACATTGATGAGCTAAATCCTTTTGAACTTGGAAATGCTGATTTGGTTGAAGAAGTAAGGCATGGTGAAGATGTTCTCACATACATAAGAGGGTGCGAAAATCCAAAAGCCCTGACAATACTTGTTCACGGAGGAACAGACCACGTTATTGAAGAGGTTAAAAGAGCTGTGCGGGACGGGCTTGGTGATGTTGCCTGCGTCATTGAATCAGGACTTGTGGTTCCTGGCGGAGGTGCAATAGAAATTGAGCTTGCAAAAAAACTCAGAGAATTTTCCCAAGGGCTTTCAGGAAGAGAACAACTCGCTGTTGAGGAATTTGCTTCTGCTATTGAATTCGTGCCCACAACACTTGCTGAAAACGCAGGCCTGGACCCGATTGACACTCTCACAGAATTAAAATCAAGACACGACTCTGGAGAAAGAAATGTAGGCCTGAATCTTTTCACAAACAAAATAGAAAATGTTCTTGAATCAAAAATTATTGAACCGCTTAAAATCAAGACCCAGGCAATAAACTCTGCCAGCGAAGTAGCTATAATGATTTTAAGAATTGATGACATTATTTCAGCAACAGGCCATGGAAATAAATCTTTGGGAATGGGTAACAACCAGATAGGAAAAATCAGGCCTGATTATTGAGGATTTTAATGAGAAGAAGTGATCTTGAAAAATTATATGCAGAATTTCCAAGTCATATCAAAGAAATTAATGGAAAGAGGTTTTAATTGAATCAGAAAATGGAACATGAATCTTATTTAGTTCTTTTATTAAAAGCAAATGGTGCAAGCGAAGAAGACTGTAAAGATGTTGATAATAAATTGAAAGAAAGAGTTTACCGTCCAGGGAGATATATAGGAAGTTTTTCTTATACAGACCTCTTATTTCTCGGTCTTCTAGAAAAACCAAGAATAATACCTTCTGAATTATATGATAAAATTCGTTCTTTTAGACTTAAAAGACTTACTACCCCTTCTATTCATGGAAAAGACAGGGAAATTCTTACTAAAAAAGGACGTATGTCATTAGACTTTACTTATCTAAATATGAAATCCGCAAACCAAGCTCAATTCTTTGATGAGGTATCTTATTTAGGGTCTAAAATGCATTCATTATTCTAAAACCCTCGCCGAAACATATTTAATCAATGTCTATGATAAAAAATCATGACACTTGATTTTGAAAAAGAAAAACTTGTTGCAGAACTGAAAAAACAAAAGCCGAAAAAAGTTCTTGTCCAGCTTGCAGAAGGCATAAAACAAAACGCTTTGGAAATTTCAAAGATTATAGAAAAACTTGGAATAGAATGCTTTTTTTCAGGAGAAACATGCTGGGGCGGCTGCTCTGTTGCTGTTCATGAAGCAAAAGAACTTGGCGCAGACCTTATAGTTCATTTCGGCCACGCTGAATTCATCAAAACAGATTTTCCTGTTTTATACATAGAAGTTAAAGACATCCTTAACTTAAAGCCATTGCTTGAAGAATCCTTAAAACTCCTTGAAAAATACAAGACAATTGGATTGAGCTATTCAATACAACATAAGCACGACATTGAAAACATGATAAAATTTTTTGAAAAAAAAGGGAAAAAAGTAATTCTTACAAAAAAAATGGGCAATGTCGCATACAAAGGGCATGTTATAGGATGCCAGTATGCAGGACTTAAAGCAATTCAGGACCAGGTTGACGCTTTTGTAATTATAGGAAACCGGTTTCATTCAATGGGCGCTACTCTTGCTGTCAAAAAGCCTGTAATCCTTGTTGATGTTTACAATCACAACGTGAAAACAATGGAAGGACTCCGCGACAAAATTCTCAAGCAGAGACTTTTCTCAATTGAAAAATTAAAAGAAGCAAAAAAAGTTGGTATAATTGTTGAAACAAAGCTGGGGCAAAAATTTGGCTCTCCAAAATATCTTCTTGAAAAACTCAGGAAAAACAAAAAGGATGTAATAGTTATAACAATGAACGAAATAACGCCTGAAAAAATTATGAATTTTTACAATATTGACGCTTTTATTGAGCTTGCATGCCCCAGAATTGCGCTTGATGATTTTGCAAAATATGAAAAGCCAATCCTGACAATGCGCGAAGCACTGGTCGCGCTTGGAGAAAAATCCTGGGATGAAATTCTTGAGCAAGGAATTATCTAGAAATGAAAAAGAGAAAATATTGGTCAGCTGAGGTAACACAAAAAAGCAATGCCTTGGATTTAGAAAAAGGAGTATTTTCCTGGAAAAATCCTAAAAGAATTGCAAGCTCTTTAAAAAAATCTGCTGAGGCAAGCACACGCAGAAAAGCAAAGCCCTTTCAATCAGCGATGTCTATGCTTAATTTTTATATTAATCGGGCCGGCAAAAATCTGCCATCAAACCAAAAGAAAATTCTCGAACAAGCAAAAATTGAATTAAGAAAATTATACAAAAAATAATTAGACTTAATTTTATAGAAAAGTTAATAAAGCTATTTTTTTTGAATACTTTAAGAAAAGGAGAAAAAAGAAAATGATGTTTGAAGAAATAGGAATCAGCGGAATTTCGTTAGTGCTGCTTGGAATTTTAATGATGTGGGAATTGATTTGGAAAGGCTTTGGTCTGTGGTATTCTGCAAGAAACAAAAATACTGCCTGGTTCATATTTATACTGATAATGAATACTGCAGGAATTTTGCCAATAATTTATCTCTTGACACACAAGAAACAAATCAAAAAACTCAAAAAATAAAATGGCTGAAGAAAAATCAATAAAAATAAAAAAAGGTGATTTGTGGAAATATTCAACATTTGTTCTTTTGGCCATTGTTGTAATTATGGGGGTGATGTTTTCTAGAGGAGGTTGCACAGGACAGGTTATTTCTGAAGAAGAAGCCGAAGGATTATTTTTAAATTATGTTGATACTACAGGTGCAGATTTGAGTAATATAGAAATTACTAATATTGAAAAATCAAACGGACTTTATGCTATTACATTTAATTATCAAGGTGCAGAGTATCCATATTCTTATTATGTTAGTCTTGATGGGAGTTTAATTGGTATGATGTATGAATATTCTTCCAAATCAGATAAACCAGTTGTAGAGTTGTTTGTCATGAGCTATTGTCCTTACGGAACACAGGCAGAAAAAGGCATTATTCCTGTTGCAGAACTTCTTGGAGATAAAATTGATTTCAGAATTAGATATGTTTATTATGTAATGCATAGTGAAAAAGAAATTACTGAAAATTTAAGAGAGTATTGTATTCAGGAGAATGAACCGGAAAAATTCCTGGATTACATGACTTGCTTCCTTGAGGGAAATGGTATTGAATTAAGTGGTTATATTACTGAAGGAAATGATGTTAATACTTGTTTGGCTCAGGCAGGAATTGATACAACTGCCCTACAAACTTGTATGACTGAAACAGATGAAGAGTTTACTATAACAGAAAATTTGGAAGATGAATCTAAATGGTTAAGCGGTTATTATCCTTTGTTCAATGTAGATGCAGATTTGAATAAGCAATATGGAGTTGGAGGAAGTCCTACACTCGTAATTAACGGAGAGCAGGTTTCAAGTTCAAGAGATCCCACATCCTATCTAAACGCAATTTGTCAAGCATTTACAAATGCTCCTAAAGCATGTGGAGAAAAATTAAGTTCACAAACACCTTCACCTTATTTTGGTTGGGAAGGAACAGGAAGTGATACTAGTGCTCAGTGTTAATTTACAGACAAATTGCTTGGCAGGATAGAAAATAAATTATCTCTTTTTCTTATTCACTTTTGTATCTTCTGTTATATTTGGTATATTTAGTGATTATCACAGCAAAGAGGGCAATAATCAGAGCAATCAAAATTATTTCAAACTCAGGTTTTTCTTTTTCTTCCCTCTCTTTTTCTGTTTCTTCTTCCCAATCAGGTCCTTCATGTATAAATCTTAAGACCAAATCAATCTCATAATAACTTTTTACATTTTTTAAGAAAACCTCTAAGTCATAATAATCATCATCATTCAGGTTAAATTTTTTAGTCTCGTTAATATCCAAATTGAAAATTTCTGAACCTGACCTGCTTGACATGTTCATTATTGCACTTTTATTGAGTATGTCGTCTAATGTTATTGTGTAAGTTTCATTATTGAACTCAAATTGTATTTTCCATTTCTCCCTTAAGGATTTTTCATAACCTTTTTCCAGTTGTTCCTGTGTTGGCTTAAAAATCGGATAACCACTTCCACCAGTTCCTGTATCAGGAGTTCCTGCCCCGCCAGTGCCGGTATCAATTGTAAAAGTTACATTTTCTGTATTATTAATATTATTGGAGGTATCATTGCACCAAAACTCAGCTATGTAGGTTCCATCAGCAATGCTTGAATTAGTGTAATTTGCTCCTGTGTTGCTTGCGTTTATTGTCATGGTGTAGTTATTTGCCCAGTCATCTATGGTGAACTTGCAATAACTAAGGTCCTCATTTGCCGAGATGTTAAAATCAATACTTGCTGTTGTGTAAGTTGTATTTGTCGGTGAGATAATTGTAATCTGGGGAGCAGTTGTATCTCCTTCACTATCGTCTTCAAAGAGCATATTATGAACATAAACATTGTTATCCGCACTTCCATAAGCAATCCAGTTACTATCATTAGAGAATGCCACTGAAGAAACCTCATCTGTTGATTCTGTTAATGTAGTATTTAGACTCCAGTCAGATACATTATGAACATAAACAACATTATCCAAACCAGAACTCCCGTAAGCAATCCAGTTGTTGTCTTGAGAAAATGCCACTGAAGAAACCTCATCAAATAATCCTGCTTCGGTTAATGTAGTATTTAGGCTCCAGTCTGCCACATTATGAACATAAACAACAGGATTAAAGTCATCATCATAAGCCTCATAAGCAATCCAGTTGTTGTCCTGAGAAAATGCCACTGAAGGACCATCAAATGTTGAATCTACTGCTTCTGTTAGTGTAGTTTCTAAAGACCAGTCTGCCACATTATGAACATAAACAACAGGATTAAAGTCATCATCATAACTCCCATAAGCAATCCAGTTGTTGTCCTGAGAAAATGCCACTGAAGTAACCTCATAAAATGTTGATTCGGTTAATGTAGTATTTAGGCTCCAATCTGCCACATTATGAACATAAACATTATTATCCCAGCTTCCATAAGCAATCCAGTTGTTGTCCTGAGAAAATGCCACTGAAGTAACCCCATCATATGTTGATTCGGTTAATGTAGTCTCTAAACTCCAGTCAGATACATTATGAACATAAACACCATAAATATCCTCGTCATAATCATAACCCCCGTAAGCAATCCAGTTGTTGTCCTGAGAAAATGCCACTGAATAGACCTCATCATCAGATTCTGTTAATGTAACTTCCAGACCCCAGTAAGGTGCATTATGAACATAAACATTATTATCCAAACTCCCGTAAGCAATCCAGTTGTTGTCCTGAGAAAATGCCACTGAAGTAACTTCATCTGTTGACTCTGTTAACGTTGTCTCCAAAGACCAATCTATCTCTGCTGAACCTTGAACTTCAAGAGTAAAAGTTTCTGTCTCTGAGGATAGCATTTCAAAGGTATAACTTACAGAATTATTTCCTACCAAATCATCAGAAGAATTATACCAATCAAATTTGTATTCATCATTGTCCAAAGTCACGTTTACTGCATGGTCATAATTATTTTTTACAGTGCATGTCATATTGTTATCCACAATATCTGAACAGTTTGTTTTAATATACTGCCAGTCTGTCAGACAATCAGAACAAAAGCTTTGTCCTGAAGAGTTATAACCTATATAGCTCCATTCTCCTGTTCCAGCGCCAAAATCAAAAGCATAGACATTATAGTCATCAGCTGCAAAATAACCCATGCCTTCTGAAATACAGGGCGGAGAAAGTACCTCTGCACCTACCTCATAACTCCAGATAAATGAACAGTCTGTGGTATTAATCATGTAAATAGATTCAGGCGAACTGAAACTGCCAAAAAAAGCAAGTCCGGGAACAATAGAGGGTCCCTGATAAATATCACCACCAGTATCAAGACTCGTGCAGTTTGTAGTTCCATCATCTAAATTTAAAGAATAAATTCTGTTGTTCAGCCCTCCTGCCCAAAGCCTGTTGTCATATATAGCCATTTGAGAAAAAAACCCGTTAATATCTGTCCTGTTCCAGATTAATTCTCCTGTAGTAAAATTAAATGCGCCAATTACATAAGGAGGCTGAGCGCTTGCCATGTAAATAACTCCGTCTTTAACAGACGGCTGCATATCCCAAGTATTGCCAAATCCTGTGTTGTTCCATATATTTGCGCCTGTTGAAGCGTTTAGTTGAATAAAATGAGGAACAACAGACGAATCTCCACCAAAAGAGCCAAATGTTACAGTATCTTCCCAATAAAGACCTGTAGATGGAATTTTAGTGGATCCAGAAACATTATAGCTCCAATTTACTGTGCAGTCATCTTTATTGTAAGCATATACCATACCATCCAAGCAACCATCGAAAATTAAATTGTCACTTTGAACAAGACTTTGTGCTGTCCCATAAGAGCATGTATGATTTTCACATATAACTGAGCCGTTCGTTTTATTAAGTTTATAAATTCCGTTTCCTACTCCGCTAGCATAAACATTAATATAAATATAATCTCCTTGATTATCTATCAGAGGAGTTCCGTCTGAATTGTTTATATGTGTTGTCCATATTAAATTGCCGTTAGTGGCATTAAAAGCAGTAATGTTTTGAGTTCCACTGAAGAGCCCTTTTCCGGCCACATATCCTATCCCATTTTCCACAGCAACACCTCCAAATTCATCAAATGTCCCGGTATACTGTTCTTTCCATGATAATTCATGTCCATAAACTGTTTCACTTTCGTTTAATTTTACATGAACTCCCTCTGAAACAGAGCATACGCTGGGAAGATTTAGTGTAAATAAGATAAAGAAAAATACTGCTGACAGTAAGATTAAAGTTTTTCTCAAATGTCTATCATAAAACCAGAATTTCAAGTCCCTCTTTTTTGCCATTAATACTACTTAATAAATATTAAGTTATATATTTTATGATTTTCCAGAAATGATTAAAAAATACTTTTTCTATTCACCATTTAGTAATAAAAAAATATATTCTTTAGAGGATAATAATGCTTATAAAGAAATCTTCTGTAATTTAATAATGGTAATAAAAATGAAAAATAGATACAAGAAAACCAGAGAAGTTGCCATTAAAGACATAAATAAAAAAATTCACGAATTGAATGAAAAAGATTGGAAAAAATTTAAGAAAAGTTTGAGGGATAATTTTTTGATAGTACTTGGTCTTCAGGAGATGATGCAGAGTATGTTAATCCAAGCTTCTCAGGGGATAAGGAGATAAAATTCCCAAGAGATTTATGGATAAAAAAGTGAAAACCACTAAAGAGAAGAAAAACCAAATATGATTTTATAATTAACTATAATTCTAATAGTTTCTTTATTGACTACAATTTTTTAGAGAATCTGGGTCTGGAAAGATAAACATTAGAGTAGCCCCTGCTTCTGCTTTATCACCTCCAATATCTTTTTTACTACCTGAGCCAGAACCATAAACTGAATGATTATAATCCCTATTTTTACTTCTTATTTTTTGTTCTTCCATTTCCATAGACCTTATCTCACTGTACCCTTTAATAAATAAAGTATCTCCTTCCATATAGGCTTTTTTAGTCTTCTCAGATTTATTATTTTCTCTATTGATACTTTCCTGAGTGGAAATTGTATTCTGATATTCAATAGATTCTAATCTATCTTTATCCATGACAGAAACACATCCTGTTCCTAAAAGACTGGCAAAAACCTCTATTATCAAAAGATTTTTTATTATTTTTGTCAAGGGCATTATATTCTAAATAAGCGGGAATATAAATATTTTTCCAGTATAAAAAATTAGATATGCAGGTTTAAGAAGTATTTCAGTCCAGCAGTTCTTTGCATTCGTCTGGCGGAATTATCAATAATTTTGCATGATTCTCGTCAAGGACTAATTTGTTAATGAAAATATCATCCAGATAAATATATCTCAATAATCTCCCGTATTTGTCTGTTTCAGATATGTCCTTTTCCATGTATATCTGCTTTCCAAGAATTAGATTCTGAAGGAAAATCTTTGATTCTTCATATCCTTCTTTTCCTTTTTCAGGAGCATCCACGCAAATTAACCTGACTGTTTTTATGCTTTCAGAATCCGCATCATAATATTCAAATGTGTCTCCGTCTATTACATTTACAACAGTGTTATTTTCAATTTCAGAAATTTTATTTGTTTCAGAAACAAAAAATATAAAAAAAGATAATGACAAAAGAGCTATAATCAAAATCGCCAGGGTAACTACCGGAGTTTTTTTCATGTTCTTACAACGAACTGATTGATATAAATCTTTTTGCTGTTAAATACAGATGCTACTAAATATTTATAAAACAGGATAAGTTATATAATTTTAAGAGGTGAAAATGGTATCAGAACAAGTATCTGCACTTTTGTTGCCTGCTCTTTTAGGTGGTGTAGGAGGTTTAACAAGAGGGCTAATTGGATTGCTAAAGGCAATTTCACTGAGAAGAAAAATTCTTTGGGGATATTACGCAGTAACTGTCTTAGTTGCTGTTGTCATTGGTATCTTCGTGGGAATAATTTTTAATTTTGATTATAGATTATCTCTTCTTGCAGGATATGCAGGAACAGATATTTTGGAAGGAATCTACAAAAGCTTTCAGGTGCAGAAAGTTTATGTTTCTTCTGCAAAGAAATAAGTAAATTAATAAAAATGACCAGTAAGCAATTAATTGATTTCATAAAAGAGGCAAGAAGAAGGGGATTTGGAGACCTTGAAGTGAAAAAAGCTCTTCTTGAACACAACTGGCCTCTAAAAGAAATTGAAAAAGCATTTAATATTCTTTCTCCAAAACATGCAACTAAAAACCAGGTGACCCTGTTCCTGAATGAAGATGTGATGGAAGTTCTGGAAAAAAGGGCAAAGAAAAACCTGTTTACAGTTTCAGAGCAGGTTGAAGATATTTTAAGGAGAAGCACAGTGAGCCAGATGAAGAAAAAAACATCTTATGAGCCAAAAATAGATGACGCTCTTGTCTCTGTTTTTTCAAGAAAAAGAACAGGGCCAAAGAAGAAAAAAACAAAAAAGAAGAAAACAAAAAAGAAGAAATAAACCCTGTTGGAATAATGTAACAATCTAAAAGTAGTTCTTAAAGACAACAATGCTTATAAAGAATTTTTTTCTAATTATAATATGGGTTGTAAAAAGAATCTAGGTTTTATCTTTCTAAGTTTAATAATTCTGGTCGGTGTTCTGGGGTTGGTGAGTGCTTTAGAGGATAGATACGATACTATTATTGACGCAGCTGACAGAATAGTTGAATTACAACATACAAATGGTTCATGGGATTGGGATGTTACTGGGAATACTACTTATGATGATAAAACTTATCTTAATATTGCTGGAGTAACTGCAGAAGTTCTTCTTGATGCTTATGAATTAAAAGATGACGAAGAATATCTTGATGCTGCAATAGATACCGGGGATTATATTATATCTGAATTGGAAGCTCTTCC
>Ga0315539_1000342_pt1 | contig 35241 bp, 33 predicted proteins | sample SalMarSW160150MG_FD_203097 | JGI IMG/M metagenome (GOLD analysis project Ga0315539, IMG submission 203097) | Salt marsh sediment microbial communities from the Plum Island Ecosystem LTER, Massachusetts, United States - Salt Marsh Sediment SW1601-150 ...
AGACTGGAGGATGATTCCTTCGACCTGGTCATCACCGATCTCAAGATGCCCAGCGTGGGTGGGATAGATGTTCTGAGGAAGGCAAAAGAGCTGGATCCTCTGTGCGAGGTGGTGGTGATCACCGCGTACGCCTCTGTGGAGTCCGCGGTGGAGGTCATGAAACTCGGTGCCTATGACTACATAAGCAAACCGTTCAATGTGGATCGGATCAGGATCGTCGTAGACAAGGCGCTAGAGAAGCGCAGGCTTCTTCGGGCAGCGGGGGAGAGAGACTTCTACAAGAGACTATCGCAACTGGACGGCCTGACCGAGGTGTACAACAGGCGTACATTCGAGGAACTCCTTTCGGCAGAGATCTCTCGAGCGGATAGGTTCAGACGGCCTTTGTCGCTGCTGATGGTAGATCTGGACCATCTGAAGATGGTGAATGATCGCTTTGGGCATCAAGTCGGCGATGAGGTCCTGAAAGGCGCAGCCTGGCGACTGAAGAGATCTGTGCGCAACTGTGACGCCGTCGCCAGGTATGGCGGGGATGAGTTCGCTATCATCTTGGTGGAAACCGGCAAGTCAGATGCCATGACCACAGCGCAGCGCTTGAATCGCCTCATGAGGCCGTCCACAACTGAGGTGGGCGCCCATCGTGGTGAGGACGATCGGGCGATGACGATCAGCATAGGTGTCGCGAGCTATCCCACAGATGCTAGGGCGCGGGATGAGTTGGTCAGAAGGGCCGACCAGGCCTTGTACGAGGCCAAGGCGCAGGGGGGCGACTGCGTCAGATCCGCCAGTCCCTAGGGAGCAACGGGAGATGAACGAAGTCCAGGCTACGGGGCAGAAGATCATAGACAACGTGGAGAAGGTGATCATCGGAAAGCACGAGGAAGTGCAGCTTGGCCTCGTCGCCTTGCTCTGCCAAGGACACGTGCTGATTGATGATGTGCCCGGAGTGGGGAAGACCATGCTGGCCAAGGCCATGGCCAAGTCTCTCGGTTGCACCTTCAAGCGTATCCAGTTCACGCCGGACATGCTGCCCAGCGACGTAACGGGTGTGTCCGTCTATGATCAGAGTACAGGCCGATTCGAGTTCCGCCCCGGGCCAGTCATGGCCAACATCGTGCTCACGGACGAGATCAACCGTGCAACCCCCAAGACACAGTCGGCGTTGCTAGAGGCTATGGAGGAACACCAGGTGACGGTTGACGGGGTGACGCACCTGTTGGATAAGCCTTTCCTCATCTTGGCCACGCAGAACCCTATCGAATACGAAGGCACCTTTCCCTTGCCCGAAGCTCAGTTGGACCGCTTCTTGATGCGTATAAGTCTTGGCTATCCCAGCCCCACGGACGAGATACGCATCCTGGAGGCTCAGCAATACGTTCACCCTATTGAGACCATAGAACAGGTGGTGAGCACCACTGAACTGCTGGAGATGCAGGAGCGAATCAAGGAGGTCTTCGTCCACGATGGCATCAAGGAATACATCGTGGCCCTGGTAGGGGCCACGCGCAGTCATCCCGATGTGTACCTCGGTAGTAGCCCGCGCGGAGCTCTTGCCCTCTACAGGACGGGTCAGGCCCGGGCTGCGGTGCTGGGACGCGACTATGTGATCCCTGATGATGTGAAGGCTCTAGCCGAGACCACACTGGCCCATCGCCTGATAGTCAACCCTGCTGCCCGGATAGGGGAGGTTGATCCTCGCACCGTGGTCAAGGAGGTGTTGCAGGGTGTGGAAGCTCCCGGATCTCCGGTGAGGGTGGAACAGTAGCGAGATCGCGGTTCCCAGGAAGGGCGCGGACGGTGGGGATTAGTGTCAATCGGGCGATCTTCGTGCTCCTCGCGCTGCTTGTTGTGCCCACCTTCATCACTGGACACGGGCTATTCGTTCGTAGTCTGTACGTGGTTGTGAGCCTCGTCGTCCTCTGCTTTGTCTGGGCTTGGCTGAACATCCGTTGGCTATCCGCGTCGCGCAGTCTGCGCGCCAACCGGGCCCAGGTGGGAGGGCTGATCCAGGAGAGGATGCTCGTTCGAAACGAGGGCCCATTGCCCAAACTCTATGTGGGGTTCCAGGACCTCTCTGGGTTGCAGGGTTATCAGGTAGATCGTGTGCTGAGCGCTCTTCCTTCCCACGGGGAGCGGAGTTGGATGGCGCTGGCGCGATGCAAGCGGAGGGGCAAGTTCAACTTCGGCCCAGTCATCCTGACCAGTGGTGACGCTTTTGGTATCTTCCAGATGAGGCGCGAGGTGCCGCTGTACTCCACACTCGTTGTGTATCCGGCGACTGTTGATTTGCCTCGTTTTCGGCCACCAGTAGGGAGACTCTCGGGGGGCGACGCTCTGCAGCGTCAGACCCAGCACGTAACCACCAATGTCTCCGGGGTCAGAGACTACAGGCCCGAGGACAGTTTCAATCGCATACACTGGCTGTCTACAGCTCGGAGGGGCCGACTGATCTCGAAAGAGTTTGAACTCGACCCGTGGGCGGACATCTGGCTGTTTGTGGACATGGAAGAGGCAGTCCAGGCGGGTTCCTATGCCGATCAACTGGTTTTCGACTCTCTCAATGCTCCGCCTATGCGGTCCAAGGCGCCAGTGCTCCATCCCAGCACAGAGGAGTATGGCGCGACGATTGCTGCTTCGCTGGCGAAGCACCTGCTGGGCCAGAGGAGAGCGCTGGGCATGATCACGTATGGTCAGCGTCGCGAGGTCGTACAGGTAGATAGGGGAGAACGGCAACTGGTCAGACTCCTCGAGTCGCTAGCCGTGGTCAGGGCTGAGGGACGAGTTCCTCTGGCCGAGGTCATCGCCGCTGAGAGCAGTCAACTGGGGGGAGGCTCGACAGCCATAGTCGTCACCCCATCCACTGAGGGATCCTGGGTCGGCTCGGCGAGGGACTTGAAGCGCAAGGGCATAGACATAGTGGCGGTACATGTGGAGCCCAGCGGCTTTGGCGATGCGCCCGATTCCCTGGAGGTGATGGCCAGTCTTGCGGCCAGCGGCATACCAGCCTACCTGGTGAAGAACGAAGTACCGCTTGGCGATTCGTTCTCGCAAAGCGTCGAGCTAGTCAGATGACGATACGCAAGGCCGACCTGAAGGACCTCAACACATGCGTGCTCATCGACACGTCGTATACGACCAGGCGCGTTTGGCAGATTCGCACCGACGAAAGGCCGTACGAGGAAATCGCCATCACGTTCCAGACCATCAAACTGCCACGATCGGTGCGTGCAAGTTCGCCGAGAGATAGCGACCACCTGATCGAGGATTGGCAGCGTGGGGAGTGTTTCCTGGTGGCTGAGGAGGATGAGGAGATCCGAGGGTACCTGAACATGATCGTGCAGCCGCGGGATGCTTCAGGATGGATCAAGGACTTGACGGTGGGCGGGAGATACCGGCGGGGTGGGGTAGGGAGCGAGTTGCTTCGAGCAGCATTTCGCTGGGCCAGAGAACAGGGGCTGCGCGCTATCTCGCTGGAGACGCAGACCAAGAACTACCCGGCCATTTGCTTCTGCCGCAAACATGGCTTCGTGTTCTGCGGCTTCAACGATCACTACTACTCTAACCAGGACATTGCTATCTTCTTCTCCCGAAGCGTATGAGCAACAATCCACTCCGGGTCGATGTGGGCGACGAGCAGAGAGCGCGGTCTGGAGGCAGTGTACGCAACACTACACTCGATGTATCGGACCCGTGCTATGGCATTAGGGAGAGGGCGCGCACGAAGGCTGTCAGCCGGTGATGGAGATCAACACTGCAAGCGCCGGTGGATCCACTCTCTGAGCAAGCTTGGCGCCCTTTTCCCGACAACTCCAGGTGCATCTCTGGCAGCTCTCGTATATCGCGTTACGGCGGGGTTCACCATCTGAGGGTTGGGACCAGGGTCCTAGGCCTCTTCTGTCGGGTAGGGCGGATGCGCATTCAGTGTCGCAGGCGATACTTCATCATGCAGCGTGCGTTGACTTGACGGGGTGAGGAAAACCTGCTATAATATGTACGGTTCTGCCACTGCTAGATCGATTTGTTTTCCCCTTACTCACCATGAACGAATCCTCTTGGATTGCACCCCTTGCTGAGAAGGTGTTCGTGAAAGCACGATGCCTTTGCTGTGGCTAGGGGCCTATGTATTGCCAAGACTTCTCAGTTGATCAGCATAGTCTGAGACCCGATCCTGTCCATGCTTTCTAGCCAACGAAAGAGGCAAGCACATGAGTTCTGTTGATCAAGCCAGCAAGAACGGCGAAGAATCCCAACCGAGCCCGCCTGAAAAGCTCAATATCGCCGAGCTGGAGATGATGACCCTTGACGCGCTGAGGGAGATGGCTGCCGAGCAGGGGCTGTCTGGAATCAGCCGTCTGAAGAAGCAGGATCTCGTCTTTCGTCTCTTGAGGGCGAAGGCTGAGGAGCAGGGGCACATCTTCGGGGGCGGGGTGCTCGAGATAGTGCAGGAGGGTATAGGCTTCCTGCGGTCCGACCACCTGTTGCCTGGTCCAGATGACGTCTACGTGTCTCAGTCGCAGATCCGGCGCTTCGGGTTGCGTACCGGCGACACGGTGATAGGACAAGTGCGTCCTCCCAAGAACTCGGAGAAGTACTTTGGTCTATTGAGAGTGGAGGCGGTAAACGGCCTGGATCCCGAGGCTGCCAAGCGGCGGCCGACGTTCGAGCGCTTGACACCCATCTTTCCCACTGAACTCATCGATCTGGAGACGACGCCCGGCGTCCTGGCTACTCGGCTGATGAACCTTGTGGCCCCCATAGGTCGTGGACAGCGTGGTCTTATCGTCTCGCCGCCGAAAGCGGGCAAGACCACGGTGCTCAAGCAGATCGCCAATGGCGTCAGTGCCAACTACAACGATATCCACCTGATGGTCTGTTTGGTCGGGGAGAGGCCAGAAGAGGTCACCGACATGGATCGCTCGGTGGAAGCTGAGGTCTATAGCTCCACGTTCGACGATCCGGTCCAGAGCCACACCAGGGTAGCCGAGATGTGCCTGGCCCGGGCCAAGCGGCTGGTGGAGGGTGGCCGGGACGTAGTGGTTCTCTTGGACAGCATCACTCGCCTTTCCAGGGCCTACAACCTGACCGTGCCGCCTAGCGGGCGTACGCTGTCAGGAGGTCTGGACCCCGCGGCCCTCTACCCTCCGAAGGGCTTCTTCGGAGCGGCTCGCAACATAGAGGAGGGGGGCAGTCTGACCATCATGGCCACCTGCCTGATAGACACAGGTAGCCGCATGGACGACATGATCTACGAGGAGTTCAAGGGCACCGGCAACATGGAGCTACACCTGAACAGGAGATTGGCTGAGCGCCGTATCTTCCCCGCCTTCGACATCGAACGGTCCGGCACGCGCAGGGAGGAGTTGCTTCTAGACGAAAGTGTCCTCAGCAAGGTGTGGACCATCCGAAACATGATTGATCAGATGGGGGGAGGGACAGATGCGCTGGGGCCCCTGCTGGATTACATACGCAAGACGAAGAGCAACAAGGAGTTGCTGGAAAAGCTGACCAAGGAGCTTCTATGACAGCAGACGAGGCCGCGACATCCCCTCCATGACACAACCGTCCACCAAAGATACCATCCTCCACACCGCAAGAGCCGTGCTCCAGTGGTTCAAGAGCGATGACCTGGTAGTACCTCGCTACGCTTCTCATTTGGCCATCGTCCTGTCCGTTGCGTTCGTGCTCTCCACCGGCGGGCTGGGCATCGATGGGCTGCGGCAAGCCGAGGCTTTCCATCTCGATCTGGGCGAGCGTGAGCAGACAACCCTGGTGTCCTGGGGTAATCCAGAACAGGAGGACCCGGATTTCCTCACCAGGGGCGCGGCACCGATAACCATTATTCCTGAGAGGGGGCGTCAAGGGGTTATGATCTACGTTGTCCAGGCTGGAGACAATGTCTCAAAGATCGCCCAGAGTTTTGGACTTCGACCAGAGAGCGTTCTGTGGTCCAATCCAGAGCTGGAGACGTGGCCGGACTACATAGTTGTTGGTCAACAGCTCTTCATCCTTCCGGAGGATGGCGCCTATCACGAGGTCAAAGCCGAGGACACTCTGGAGAGCATAGCCAAGCGGTACAGCGTGGACCCCATGGTTATCGTCGAGTGCCAGTACAATGACCTGGCCGAGCCATACCAGCTGCAAGTTGGCCAACACCTGGTCATACCCGGCGGCACCAGACCGGTGGTTCCCAGATACGTACAGGCCACTGCCCCGCCTCCGACTGACGCCCCGGTGGGCTCTGGTAACTTCATGTGGCCTACCAGCGGGTATCTGACTCAAGGATACTGGTCAGGTCACCAGGCGATAGATATTGGAGCACCCACGGGAACGCCCATCTATGCCGCGGACACCGGCTACGTTGCTGCCACGGGCTGGATGGGTGGATATGGCAACTACATTATCCTCAACCACGGTAACGGCTTCGAGACACTCTACGCGCACCTCAGCGAGATCAGAGTCATAGCTGGGCAGGGGGTGCAGCGCGGACACCTGATAGGACTGATGGGGAGCACTGGTCGGTCCACAGGGCCCCACTTGCACTTCGAGATTCGACAGGGTGGTGTGAAGCGCAACCCTCTGGGGTTCCTGCCGAGGGGCTGATTCTGAATAGAGGCCTGAGGCTCGTCAGTCTCACGGTCACGGGGCCAGAGAGTGAATAGAGCCGGGTTCTTCGTCGGCACATCGGGCTGGAGTTACAAGCACTGGCGCGGCCTCTTCTACCCTGTCGACCTGCCTCAGCGTGAGTGGTTCGCCCACTACGCGAAGTACTTCCCCAGTGTCGAGATCAATTACACCTTCTATCGACTACCTTCGACGAAGACCTTCGTCCGCTGGAGGAGGCAGTGCCCGCCCGAGTTCGTGTATGCGCTAAAGGCCCCTCGCACCATCACCCATCTCAAGAAGCTGCGCCGCTGCGAGGAATCGGTGGAAGCGTTTCTGGGGCGGGCCAGGCTGCTGGGGGACAGACTCGGGCCCATCCTGTACCAGTTGCCACCAAACTGGCACTGCGACCTGGAGCGATTGGCTGACTTTCTGGAGCTTCTGCCCAGAGATCTGCGGCACGTTTTCGAGTTCCGAGACCAGACCTGGCACGTCGAACCGGTTGTGGACCTGCTGAGGGATAGGGACGTAGGCTTCTGCTACGTTAGCCTGCCAGGTTTCACCTGCCCGTCGGTGGTCACGGGGCGAGTCTTCTATGCTCGCATGCATGGTGTCAGGGTGAAGTACGGTGGGTTGTACGACGAGCAGCAGTTGCGCGAGCTGGCAGAGCAGGTGTGCCGTCTTCGAGATGCTGGTTGTGAGACGTTCGCCTACTTCAACAACGACGCAGAGGCCTATGCCGTGGAGAACGCGTGGAGGTTGAGACTGCTGGTGGGTGAGATCATGAGGAGAGACCATGCGTAGAGAAGCTATGCTGTATGAGAGGCTCCAAGGTGACATCGTCCGTTGTTCACTGTGTGCCCATCGCTGCACGATCAAGCCGGGTCGAAGAGGGATTTGTGGTGTTCGGGAGAATGAAGACGGCACACTCTACACCCTGGTCTATGCGGATGCCATCGCAGCTCACGTAGATCCCATAGAGAAGAAGCCCATCTTCAACTTCTTGCCCGGGACCCGCAGCTTCTCTATCGCCACCGTGGGGTGCAACTTCCACTGCCGCTTCTGCCAGAACGCTGACATCTCCCAGGCACCCCGGGAAGGCTTGGCCCTGACGGGGGAGGAGTTGCTCCCTGAACAGGTGGTGCGCGCTGCCAAGAGCTACGCTTGCGACAGCATCGCTTACACCTACACGGAGCCCACCGTCTTCTTCGAATACGTCTACGACACAGCCAAGCTGGCCCAGAGCGAGGGCATCAAGAGCATCTTCGTCACCAATGGCTACATGACGCTGGAGGCACTGGAGGAGATCGAGCGCTATCTGGACGCGGCCAATGTGGACTTGAAGAGCTTCGACGACCGATTCTACCGCCGGATGTGCGGGGCCAGGCTGGAGCCGGTGCTGGAGACCATCGAGGCTATGCACGAGCGCGGCGTGTGGGTCGAGGTGACGACCCTGCTCATCCCGGGGCTCAATGATAGCGACGATGAACTAGGGCAGATCGCCCATTTTCTCGCCGGGATAAGCCCCGACGTTCCCTGGCATGTGTCGCGCTTCACGCCACAATACAGGATGCTGGATCGGCCACCAACACCTGAGGACACGATGCACAGGGCAGCCGAGATCGGTCGCCAGGCCGGACTGAGGTACGTCTACGTGGGGAACATGCCAGGCGACAAGTTCGAGAATACGCTTTGTCCCTCGTGTGGAGCGGTGGCCATTGGCAGAATTGGCTATCATACGACCCTCAACCTTGATGACAACAGATGTGCTTCCTGCGGACAAGAACTTGCGGTCGTCCGCAGATAAGAGGGAGGTCAGTTGTGTTTGACAAGCAGGAACTGAGGGAACTGTCTGGCTATCGAGACGAAGAGAATCTGATCTGCAGCTTCTACTTTCCCTTGGAGAAGGGCCAACCGACAGAGGAGGGGAGCCTGATCAGGCTGAAGAACATGATCACCGAGGCTCAAGCCGATCGCGAGCACTGGACGAGCGCCCAACTGAAGTCCGTGTCCGATGATCTTGCCCGCATAGAGAGGCTTACGACGGAGGAGATGGTTGTCGGCAGCGGCGGGCTCGCCGTCTATGCGTGTTCCGCCGCCGGTCTGTGGGAGGTGTTTCGTCTAGCGGACAGGATGGGCCCCCTGCTGGCGGTAGATCACGTCATCCGCATGAGGCCCATGATTGAGTTCCTGAATCGCTATCAGCGCCATTGCACAGTGTTGGTGGGGAAGGGCAGGGCGCGCATCTTCTTGGTGGATCCTGCTGGTGTGGAGGAGCGACCAGAGGTGCTTGGCGAGGTGCCTGGCAGGCACGACCAGGGAGGGTGGGCCCAGGCGCGCTACCAACGCCATCACGATGACCGAGTCATGCGTCACTTGAAGGAGACCGCCGATCAGACCTTTTCGCTCTTCCAGTCCGAGCATTTCGACCAGTTATTCGTTGCCGGCACCGACGAAGTGGTCAGTGAGTTCATCGAGTATCTGCACCAGTATCTGAGGGAGAGGTTGGCTGGCACCTTTCCGATGGAGATGGTGAGCTCAGCCGTGGAGGTAGGAGAGCAAACCATGAGCGTGGTGCGCGAACTCACAGAGGAGCGCCATGGAGACAGCATCGCCAGTCTCCGGGCTGAAGTGCATACTGGGAACCTTGGCGCCGCTGGTCTGGAGGATACCCTTCACGTGTTGCAGAAAGGGCAAGTGCTCAGGCTGCTAGTGAATGACAACTTCGTTGCCCCTGGGGAGCGTTGCAAGGGTTGCGGACTTCTGTCCATGACCAGTCCTTGTCCGTTCTGCGGTGGGGAGACAGAACATCTGGAAGACATAGTAGAGCACGTGGTTACTGAGGCCTTCCTGCGGAACTGCGAGATCACCATCGTGGGGGATGAGAACCGTGAGCACCTTGCCGAACTGGGCGGGATTGGCGCCCTCCTGAGGTTCGTGGACTAGGAGGCTCCGTGGTCTATTCCTGGTCTTGAACCAGGGGCAGCCCCATCTCCTTGCGAAGACGGTTCAACTCCTGACGAGTGAAGCGGTTGAACTCACTGCCGGGGAGAGTAGGATCCCCCGCCGGTCAACCGGATGACCCAGACTCCGGCGTCGCATCTGCCGGTTCCGCGCTCGGGGTAGCGGAAGGGGTGGGAGTCAGGGTCGCGGTGGGGTTCGGGCTGGGGACGTTTGTGGGCGTGGAGGTGGGCGTCTGCCCGGGCGTCTCTGTGGCCGCGGTGGTCGGTGTATTGGTCGGCGGTGAAGCTGTGGGGGTGGTGGTGCTCGTGGAAGTAGGCGTGTGAGATGGAGTCATGGTTGGCACGGGAGTCGCGGTCGGTACTGGTGTTGAGGTAGGGCTGGGCGGCTGGTTGTTCACGACCACTTGGACCCTTGCCTCAGCGCTGTGACTCTGATGATCGAAGACGACGATCCGCAGAGAGTGAGGGCCGTTCTCCAGGTCCTGCGTTCGCCAGCGTGCCAGGAGGCCATTGTGCACGGGCTCGTATTGAGGGCCAGCGACCACTCCCCAGCCGATGGGATCGGGACCGATTCCATACTCTACGACGAAGTGTGAGAAGTCTGAGATATCCGCGGTGCCCCGGACCGCCACTGTGCCCTCGACCTGCTGCCCAGTCTCGATCGAAGTCAGCTCCACCGTGGCGGGATGCGAGTGAACTTCGCACTCCTCCTTGGGGGGCTGCACTATCCCTGCTCGTTCGGCCCATTCTCGGTACTCGTCTGGGTAGACCTCGAAGACGCTTTCCTGGACCAGATCAGGGGGACAGAAGTCGGTTGCACGATGCCCGGTGACAGCGCAGATACCGATCTTCTGGTAGATGTTGTCCGGCTCAGTGGGGGCCGTCCCGTCCACAAAGATCTCGGTCTTCGTCTCAGGGCAAAGGTCGGTCGGCGCCAGGCCTGATCGTGAGCATATTCTGGCCGTCACGAGCCCTGAGGGCACGGGGAAGCCTTTCGACGGCGTATCGGCGAGGACGCGCTCCATGAAGTCGTGCCAGATGTGACCTGCCCCGGTCGAGCCGGCCACGTGATCCATAGGCGTGTTGGCGCTGTTCCCCACCCACACCCCGGTGACCAGATCGGGAGTGTAGCCCACGGTCCAGCTATCCTTCCAGTCGTCGGTGGTACCGGTCTTGGCCGCTGCGGGCCTCGACAGGTGCAGCGGGCTGTCGGGACCAAATGCTGGGGTGCGCGCCTCGTTGTCCGATAGGATACTGGTCATCAGATAGGCGTGTTCAGGCGAGATGACCTGTTCCCCCTCAGTCGGTTCGTACTCCTCGATCACTCGGCCCTGGCTGTCCTCGATCTTCAGGATGGCTACGGGTGGGATGCGGACTCCTCCATTGGCGAACACCGCGTACGCTCCAGTATGCTCCAGAAGCATCACCTCTCCGCCACCAAGGGTGAGGGAGAGCCCATACCTCTCGGGGTCTGTGAAGGTGGTAATGCCCAGACGTTGAGCCATGGCGATCATGTCTGATACGCCCACGAACTGAAGCGTCTTCACCGCAGGGATGTTGTAGGAGCAAGCCAGCGCCTGGCGGACAAGGACTGGGCCGTGCTCTTTGCCGTCGTAGTTCCTGGGCACGTAGGAGGGACCGGGCCGATTCGGGAACTCCGTTTGGACGTCCATAATGAGAGTGGCGGCCGTCCAGCCTTTCTCGAACGCAGCTAGGTAGTTGACAGGTTTGATGGAGGATCCTGGCTGGCGCAAGGCCAGTGCGACGTTGACCTGGCCATCTATCTTCTCGTCCCAGAAGTCGACGCTGCCCAACATGACGAGGATCTCGCCGCTCTGGGGCACCATGGAAACCACGGCCGCGTTGCTCACTTGTCTATCCGCCAGCTCTGCAATGCGTTCCTGGGCCGCTTCTTGTGCTATCTCTTGCATCTCCAGGTCCAGCGTGGTGTGGACTCGCAGGCCGCCCCGGTACACCATCTCCGTTCCGTACTTCTCTTCCAGAAGCTTCTGTACGTAGACCACGAAGTGGGGGGCTCTCATATCCACGCGCAGCGGGGTGAAATCCAGCTCTTGGGACCAGGCTTCGTCTGCCTGCGACCAGGTGATGTAGCCTTCCTTGGCCATCAGGTTGAGCACCACCTCTTGACGCCGTTTGGCCCCTTCCAGATTGGTGTAGGGATCGTAGATGGATGGCGATTGGGGAAGACCGGCCAGGAGGGAGGCATCTGCCAACGTCAAGTCCCGTGCTTGCTTGCCGAAATAGGTCTCGGCGGCAGCCTCGATGCCGTAGGCCATGTTCCCGTAGTAGATCTCGTTGAGGTAGATCTCCAGTATCTGATCCTTGGTGTATCTCCGAGTGATCTCTTGGGCCAACACGGCTTCTTGTATCTTTCGTGTGTAGGTCTGCTCGGGGGACAGAAAGATGGTCTTCACCAGTTGCTGGGTGATGGTGCTGGCTCCGGACACGATCTCGCCTTCGGAGACGTTGAGCCAGAAGGACCTGACGATGGCCAAAGGATCGAAGCCAGGATTGCTGTAGAAGGTCTTGTCCTCGGTGGCGACGGTGGCCTGTATCAGATGCTCGGGTATGTCTTCTAGGGGCACGACCGTGCGCCGGCCCGCATTGGCGTCGAAGACCTCGTAAAGTAGCACACCGTTGCGGTCGTAGATCTTGGTACTCATGAAAAGGTTGCGCGCGCCCAACTCCTCGGCGGGAGGCAAGGTCAGGGCGTAGTAGGCATATACCGTGGTGGCGCCGATCAGACCTACGAAGAACAGGAACAGGGCGATCAGGACGGCTACGAACAGGCCCTGGAGAAGAAGGCGAGTTAGTCGGCGGCGGCCTCGGGGTTGGCGCATCGGTGGGGAGTAGGTCGCATGTGGTCTTGAGGTATTGTTGTATTCAAGCATAGTCTGCTGACCGGATGATCCTCCCAGGGCGTAGTTGCAGATGGCCTTGTGGGTGCGGCTGGGGTCTCGGCTAGCTCTGCACGGCCTGCTCCACCGCCGACAGCAGGTCCTGCTCTTCGTCGGCCAGCACGGTACGCGGATCCAGCAAAAGCTCCCCTGACTCAATCCTACCAATGACGGGTGGCTCGCCGCTCCGCAAGAGCGCAGCCAGCTTGTCGGGCGAAGTGACGTGCAAGGCCACCAGTTTGGTGGGCAGCGTCTCACCAGGGAGGGAGCCTCCCCCCACCGTGGAAAGCCCAGGGATGACTTCGGCGCGAACGCCTATTGCTCTAAGTTGCTCGGCCCAAGCGTTGGCCCGTTTGTCTATCTCGTCCAGGCCGAGGCTGATCATCTGCCAGATCGGTACCTTTTCGGTGGCTTCTTCCCTCGAGTAGTGCAGTAGAGTGGCCTGCATTCCTGCCATAGTGGTCTTGTCCACTCTCAGGGCGCGAGCAAGGGGGTGTCTCTTCAACGAGGCGACCAGGTCTGCCCGCCCCACGATGATTCCCGCTTGCGGCCCGCCCAGCAGCTTGTCACCGCTGAAGCAAACGAGGTCCGCGCCCTGTTGTGCGGCCTCCTGTACGGTAGGCTCGTGCGCCAGCCCATACAGAGACGTGTCCAGAAGGCATCCACTGCCGAGATCATCGACCACCAGCAGACCGTGGTGGCTGGCCAAATCGGTTAGTTCGCCCAGGGTGGCCTCGTGGGTGAAGCCGAGGACTCTGAAGTTGCTGTGGTGGACGTGCATGAGGAGAGCCGTTTCCTCCCCGATTGCGCTCTCGTAGTCGCCGATACTGGTCCGATTGGTCGTTCCCACCTCGGCGAGCCGAGCGCCACTCTGGGACATAACGTCCGGAATACGAAAGCCACCGCCGATCTCCACCAATTGACCTCGGGAGATGATCACTTCCTTTCCCCGCGCCAGCGCAGTGAGCACGAGTAGCAACGCCCCCGCGTTGTTGTTGACCAGCATGGCGCTGCCGGCGCCGGTAAGCTCGCTCAAGAGCTGCTCGGCGTGCGCGTGTCGGGACCCCCGAACACCGGCTTCTAGGTCATACTCCAGATTGCTGTAGCCCTCCGACACGAGGTCCATGGCTTCTCTCGCGTCATCGCTCAAAGGAGCGCGGCCCAGGTTCGTGTGCACAATGACTCCAGTGGCATTGATGACCCTGCGCAGAATGAGCCTCCCTCTGTCTTCGAGGTGGAGGACCGTCCGGTCCACGAGGGAGTCCAGACTTGGGCAAGGCCCTCCTCTGGTTATCTCCTGGCGCGCTCCGTGCATGACTTGTCTGATGCTCTCCAGGACGACTGGCCGGCCACTCTTCATGACTGACTGCCGTATCTCTGGCCTCTGGAGGAGCTTCTCCACGCTCGGTAGTTTCCGCAGTTCCTCTTGCATGTCGTTCCTGACGTAGTCCTGAATGCGCGTCTTGATTATACTGGATTGGCATAGGCAAGTCAACGGGTATACGCGGGTCGGGCTGTTTGTGGCCGCGCTCGGCTTGGTCAGTGCCCCTCAAGGGCCGGAAAAGCCGTCAGCGCTACTAGGAGCACGCAACTGTCCGGTCAGTGACGTGTTATGGTAGATAAGGACTGTTGCCCCTCGCGTTACGGTAGTCGCATCAGTGGGCGATTCTTGGTACGGCGAGCGAACCGGCGCGAGTGTTCGCCTCCGGCCGGTGGTGTGACGACTTGACATTTTTCCTAATATGTGCTATCATATTGAATTGGGTGGACCAGAACGCCGCGAACAGGGTTCTCTGACTAGGTTTGCACATTCATAGGGGTTACACGAGGAGGTGATGCCAATAGAGAATGGTGACGGGACTGTCTTGAAACCGCGTTCCGCTAGTACACCCATTGGAGGGAAATAGGAGGTTTCAGAAATGGCAGATAAGACCTTGTTTGCGCGCAAGGCCACCGGGTTGGTGCGGGAGATCGGATTCATCACCGCGGTGATTCTGGCTATCGCCAATGTGGTTGGCCTGGGCTGGCAGAAACGTGTATTCCAGGCTGTTGGTGCCGAAGCGGTCCTACCAACAGAGTATTTCCTCGGCATACACCCCATGATCATGGCCTTTTTCATCGTGGGTATCCTCATGCTGCTGTCGGTCTACACATTCGCGGTGCTGTCAGCAGCGATGCCCCGCTCCGGTGGAGGCTATGTCTTCATGTCGAGGATCCTGAGCCCGGGCTTCGCCTTCGTAGCAACGTGCTTGGAGTTCCTCTCTGTGGCTGTCTCCTACGGCCTGATCGCTGTGGCTACGTATGAGGCGACGCTGATCTTCGGCGGGTTGGCCGGCGTGGACTTCAGCGCGGTGTACAACCCCTGGTTCATGACCATCTTTGGCATCGTGATCATCGCCATCTTCAGCGGTATCGCGTGCCTGGGAACCAGGATGACGGGATACCTGTTGCACGCCATCTTCTGGATCCCGGCGGGGGTCCTGGTGTTGGTCTATCTGGTCTTCCTGATGGCTAGCCCCGCCAACATGGAGGCCGGAGTGGGGTTGATCACCGACGGGCATACTGCCGTAGAGTACACTCAGGCGGCGTTGGACCAGGGCCTGGCCTCATCGGGTAGCTACTGGAGCGCCGTCTTCACGGCCAGCTTCTTCGCCTACTGGGCCTACATCGGGTACGCGGCTGCCACGTTCGTCGCTGGCGAAGTGAAAGAGGCCAGCCGCAGCATGCCGAAGGCTATCTTCACCTCGGGCATCATCATCATGCTGATCTATATGACCATCTCCTTCTTCCTTGCGCGAGCGGGTAGCATGGTTGGTCAAGCTGGTGGTTTTGCCCTGGTTGATGCCGTAGGCTACTTGGGCGCGGGGGCTGGCAGCTATGCGGACGCTGGTCTGCCGAGCATTGGACCATGGATGCCAACCTTTGCAGGCATAGTGGCCTATGGCCAGTTCGGTATGGCTGGTGGCCGTCTTTTCGGGTGGGTGCTGTTGGCCTTCGCCGCGCTGTGGGTGGCCAACGACATTCCGCCGTTCATCCTCACCTGCTCCCGGATGATGTTTGCCATGGGCTTCGACCGCATCCTTCCAGAGTGGGTCGCTGACATCAACGAGAAGTGGCACTCCCCCGTGAATGCCATCATCGTTACCTCAGTGGCAGCTCTGTTGGGGGTGGTCGCAGAGGCGGAGTTGTTCGGTCCTACCGGCCTGAACCTGGCCTTCATCCACCATCCGTTCGGCCAGCAGTGGATAAGCTCGGCCGGAGCTGTGGTGGCCACGGACATGTGGGACGCCTTGTTCTTCGCCGGTGTGGCTCTTGCCTGCGCTCTGTTCCCGTCAAGGATGCCAGAGGTCTTCGAGCGGGCACCGTGGCGACAGAGCAAGGGTGTGGTGGTCACACTGGCGTGGATCGCCTTCGTGGCTAACGTCGCACTGTCTCTGCTGATCATCCTCCACCCCAATGCCTACGGTTGGGGGCCGCTCACGGGCAACTGGGTCAGCATCAACTTCTGGTTCACGGTCGTGCTGATCCTCATCTCCCTGGGCGTGTACTTCTGGGGTCGCAGCAGGGCCAAGCGCGTTGGCGCCGACCTGACCACCATCTTCGCCGAGATTCCGCCGGAATAGGATCTCTCTATTCTTTCGTTCGTGGCGTAGCTCAAGGCTCTCCGTGGGAACCTCAAAGGCTCGCGGAGAGCCTTTCTCTATTATCCGGGTGGCGCAACCGGTTCGCTACAGCTCCCAGGCAAAGTGGTTCCAGGTGGGCCTGGTCTGTCGGTGGAGGCTCTCGTGGTGAAGCTGCGGGTTGCAGTCCGCCGGGATGGCAGATCTCTCCCCCGGGCTGGTCGCCCTTGTTGGTGGCCTGCCAAGGCCGCCAACATCGGTAGTCACCAAGGGCGTGTCCCGTCGCTTCGATGATGTCGGGTTGCTCCCAATGCCGCGTTGTGCTACAATGGCTATGACCTCTGGCAGAATCGAGCCACCATAGGACGTTGGAGATGGATGTCAACGACTACTTGGTGAGGTTGGAGAACAACCTCATGCTGGGATCCGGGAGATGGGTGGCGGACTTCACGGAGTCCTTCTGGGAGTATCCGATGGGCGACGTGGTATTCGACATGTTTGTCACCGCCACGATGAGGCCCAAGGGTTTCTTCTTGTCCAGGGTGGCTGCCTGGCTGACCACACCCAACTACTACGTCGCATGCTTTGCCTATTCCCAGGACCCAGAACTAAAGCACCTGCACCAGGTCTTGAACACCATCTCTACCTTCTTGAAGCAGCAAGAGTTTGCATGGGCCTGGCTTGTTGTCCCTCACGAAGGCGCATTCTCCAGGAAGGCTGAGTCCATGGTGCAGAGCACCGGCCTTCGCGAGATCGGCATCGCTTTGGTCGATCTGAGTTCTCAGGAGGTAGTGAACTCGGAATCTCATGTGGGCCGAGGGCTGGTCAAGATCGTCAGGTGCTTCAAATGAGGACGGTCGCACCCTGGCAGCTCATGAACTTCGCTAGGTCGGTGGGCATTTTCTTCGTTCTGGTTTCCATGGCCTGGATTGGAGCGAACTACTTGATCTTCAAGGATTTCTTTATCGGCTGGCCTGTCATTGTGGGGAACCTTTTGGTGTCGATCGCGGGGGGGATGTGGTGGTACAGAACTCGCCACCATGCCAGGTTCTCTTGGGGCAGTGATGGTTTCGAGTTGCAGAGGGGCAGGACATCGCCCGTTACGAGCCGCTGGGAAGACATCTCGCAGGTGTCGCTCGTACATGAGGGGTATGGCAGATTTCTGGTGAGGGTTTATAAGGACGACAAGGACTACGTAGACATCCCGGCTTCCGACCTGAGATTGGAGCCATCGGACCTGCGCTTCGAAGTGATGGACTTGGTCGGCGTGAGATCACAGGAGAAAGACAACGCGGGCCTGGCCAACCGGTGAGAATGTACTGGGGAGAAGGAGGAAATCCCAATGGCGACCATGGAAGACGAAGTGCGACGCGTGGTGGATGCTGGGCGCGAGAGGGAGATCCACATCAGGGTGATTGGAGGTGTGGCGGTGAAGCTGCACTGTCCTAGCGCCGAGCACCGTTCTATGGCTCGCACCTATGGAGATGTGGACTTCATTGGGTACCAGACCGAGCGCAAAGAGGTGGCGCGCCTGATGGAGGATTTGGGGTACCAGCCCAATCGGCGATTCAATGCGCTACAGGGACACAGACGACTGCTCTTTGACAATCCAGAACTGGGGTACGATGCGGACATCTTCCTGGACGTTTTCACCATGTGTCACGAGTTGAACCTCTTGGGGCGACTGGAGCGCGACGTCTACACAGTCCCCATAGAGGAGTTGCTGCTCTCAAAGCTCCAGGTAATCGAGCTGAACGAGAAGGACATCAAGGACGCGTGTGCTGTACTCTGTGATCATGAGATAGCGGAGGTCGACACCACGGAAGCCATCGATCCAAGATTCGTCGCCGATCTGTGCGCGAATGACTGGGGGTGGTACAAGACACTGACCACCAACATAGAGAAGGTGAGTAACCTCTGTGGGGAGTACCTGGAGCCGGAACACGAGCAGATCGTAGTGGAGCGTCTGGGTATGCTGAGGCGCGCCATAGAGGATGCGCCGAAGTCGATGAAGTGGAAGATGCGGGCCAGGATCGGTGAGAAGAAGCGCTGGTACGAGCTGCCCGAGGACGTCGTTGCTCACCAGTATTGACAAGGGCGCGCCGGCGCAGCGCCGCTGATGTCCACAACAGCACCCCACTGACAGAAGTGGGGTGCTGTGCAACGGGTTGGCTATCGGGATGCGTGGGATTCTAGGCGTCGATCCTACGCAGTTGGACGAGTTCCGGTCCGTCAATCTCGACCAGGAATCCCTTGAGGATGCCCTCCGCGTACTCGCTGCCGGGATTGAGGCACTCGGTCCGACCCAGTTTGATGCGTCCCGGACTCTCATGTATGTGACCGTGCAGTCCCAGCAGAGGCTGGTATTTCTCGATGATCTTGCGAACAGCCGTGGAGCCCACGGGCTGCATCTGGGTGTGGCCGCCTCGGACAGCGAGCGACAGGTCGTTTTCAAGCATCGGCGCCTGGTCGATGAAGGTGTTGTACGGCGGTACGTGGATGCAGAACACGGCTGTCTCCATATTCTTCACCTTGGCCACGGTGCGCTCCAGCCTCTCCTCCAACTCCTCCTCGCTGCACTCTCGAGGTGAGTCGAAGGGAGTGGGATTCGACCAGCCAAAGCAAAGGACCTCATGCTCGTCGTCTAGCTCTATGACCTCTTCTTCCCCGAAGATCACCTGGGGGTTGGGGTCCGCTCGGATGACGTCGTCGATGGAGTGCTTGTCGTCGTTGCCTGGGCTCATAATGATCTTGCACTCGGGAGGCACTCGATCCGGAATCAGGGTCAGCCAGAACTTGATGATCTCGCACTCCCTTCTCTCGAAGAGATCTTCCTTATACTGATCGTCAGCAGCAATACGTTCCACCTCCTCGGGGGTGGTGCGGTAGGGGATGTAGGTAATCATGCGGCACTTCTTCTCGAATTCGGGGACTTCGTCTTCGGACAGTACGTAGGGGTCGCCGTACAGGCTGGCGTCGTACTTGCCGTCGGGGCGCTTCACTATGGGAATCAAGAGCTTGCCGGTCATATCGCCGCTCAGTACCAACGCGTCGAGATCGAAGTACTTGGCGGCATTCAGGAACTTGCGCCACACAGTCTCTGAGCCGTGAAAATCTGTGGAGAAAAGAAACTTGGTCTTGGCCATCGACATACCGTCCTTTCCGTTTCTTCTACAGTGGCTCGGACGACGCATCGGGGCATGGGCCCTGGTTGCGCCCTCGTTGGACAGAAGTGACACCGATTGTACCATTATCGTCGAAGATTGCCAAACACCACAATCTGACGGTGTCGAACAAGGGGAAAGACACGTGTGCACGCCGCCGACCACGGTTCCGCCGCCGGGGTTCATTCTTCGACATGTGGCCTGTAGCCTACTAAGGGTGAACGCACCGATGGCTTCAATCTCGCTTTTCCATACTCTCACAGTCTAAGGGCGCGTGGCACACAGGCGAGAGTCGGCGTTTGGGTTTGTGACAGCTTTCTCCAGACAGCCTGACAGTATGAAATAGAGCATGGGAGGGGAGGTGGTTCTATGTACGATCGCATACTGGTACCTTTGGATGGTTCTGATCTGGCCAAACAGATAGTCCCTCGGGTGCAATCCATGGCCGCTGCTCACGGGTCCGAGGTGATTCTGCTCCAGGTGCTGCCGGAGTCGGGAGTTCTTCCCAAGACTGCGGTCAAGGAGCGACAAGAGGCCGAGGAGCACCTGATGGACGTGGAGCAGGAGCTGCTGGGTTCGGGCGTGAAGGCCCGTCATACGATCAGGCATGGCGCAGATGCCGCCGCGGAGATCGTGGACTATGCCGAGGTCAACAACGTCGATCTGATCGCCATGTCCACACACGGTCGTACAGGCGTAGGTCGCTGGGTGTTTGGCAGCGTAGCGGGCAGGGTGCTGAGAGGCACGGCGAAGCCGATACTGCTGGTCAGACCGTCCGGTGCACAGCCGTCGGGGAAGCAGACTCCATAGGTTATGGCCCTTCAGCGCCGGCGAAAGCCGCCGCACCGACTGACTGCTAGCCGTCTGCCTCTCCGGTGGTGCCTCGCCGGATGGTCCAGTCGCCCGACAACTACGGCGAGAAGGACAGGAGCGACGCGCCCCCAGGCAGTGGACGCGGGAACGCTGGAAGGGAATGGAGATGTGGCGGGATCACTCCTTCGGCCTCAGTCCCAGGAATCTGGCCATGAACTCGAACCAGGTGTAGAACCCCATCGCGGCCAGGATGAGTCCGCAGATCAGTCCTGCTTCAGAGATAAAGGTGGCGAAGAGGTCGGGCATGTAGGCCGAGCTGTAATTGATGAATCCGTCGCTGAAATCTACCACTGAGGCGAGGAGCATCATTGCGAAGCCGGCGACGATCCATTGCCAGGAAGTGGTCGCGAGCTCTCTGTACTTACGCCCAGCGCGCACCAGCACGGCCAGGAGAGCGATCATCGCTATGACCTGGATTCCCTCCAGCAGGACCTTGAACCAATCGGGCGACTGCACCAACATCAGTGAAAAACTCCTTTCCTTTCTTTAGTGCTCTGGGGCGGCATTGCCTATGCCCCACACTTCGCTGACGCTACGTGGTCAGCGCGGTACCGTGACGCTAACTCTGCTGCGCCAGAGCTTCGAAGCTACACGTATCCTCACCCCTGGCCCGGCAAAGAGACTCGGTGACCACGACCTCTTCCAAGCCGGCAATGGAGTTGAGCAGACCCTGGACGAATCCAGCCAGGAAGTGGCAACGCACTGACGGTGAGGGAAGATTCCTGCAGAATGGACAGGCCAGGACATCGAGGCGATTCCCCTGCGAGCTGGCTATGGCAAACGGGCTGACGGCCGGGCCTACAACCAGTTCTATGCCCCGAGGTATGGAGGCCGGAACACGCATGCTGGAATACCGTCGTTGGTAGATCATCTCCCCCGCTCGCCTGCCCAGGGTGTTCAGAGCCGTGCGCCGGTCGTTCTCGGCCAGAGTCTGCTCGAAGTCCATAACCGGGCTGACTACGTCAGGATAGGCATCGACGACGGTGTGCAGAACCTCTTCCAAGGGCACGCCTTCGGGCTCAGGGGCTGGTGGTGGTTCCTTCTCCTGCTTCAGCGCCTCGGTCAGTTTCCTTGCCGCAACGTCGACTGTGAGGTTCAAGAGGGGGACGTTCATGTTGCGTGTGCACACCACGCATAGGCAGCCGTCGCGTAGGGGCTTGACTACCAAGCGTCCTTCCGAGTAGAGAAGATCGATTTCTTGGACCTTGCGGCGTCGAGCAGTGACCAGTCCGGCTGTAGTCTGGCTGATGGTCCGGCTGACCGTCGAGAGATCCCCTTCGTCAAGGAGATCGGGCAGCGTGGAGGCTAGGATCTGCCCTTCCGCGTCGCACACGAAGCAGCCGGTCACTCCTAGCACCGCCCCGATGTCTGTGAGTATGTCTTCCATTGTTCCTCTCTCTGTGTGCCTCAGGCCGAGGGGCCAAGCGTCTCTTGCACCTGGGCGGCCAGCAGTGCTGGCGAGGCCTTCGTGGCCAGAAGCAGGCCTATGAAGTAGTGGGGTTGTTCGACGATCAGCATTCTGTATCTGCTCATGGATACCACCCCCCAATCGAAGGTACCCACGGCCAGCGTGCTACCTATGAGGCCGGCGGCAGTGCCCACGAAAACGGCCACCGCGCCCTCTTTCTCAGCATCACCCCCTATAGTGTCGGCAACGACTGTACCGTCCGCCGCGACGATAACCGATCCTTCAACCGAGGTCATCTTCGCCAAGTCGTCAGCTAACGTGCGCAGACTGTTCTCCATCCTGTCGCCTCCTCCGCTGACTGCACGACGGTACAGAGATCAAGATTGCTTGCCCTCCGCGAGATAGTATAGCTGCTTTGGCACGTATTGTCAATAGGTGGATAGTACTGTCCTCATTGATGCTCGCCACACAACGGCCAGCGGTCCACAACGCATGGGGATGAGGGTGGCGTGCCTCTGCCGACCCCGAAACGTGGGTGCGGAGTGATACACGGAGTCTTCCTTCGGCTCCTGACCTCGTCGGCAGGTACCCGATCAAGTGTGCTCCCTGCAGTAGGTGGGATACACTTGGCTCGCTGTCCTCATCGTTTCAGCAGGAGTGGGAGCGTCGGCTGTGGACTCAGAGTAGTGCTTCCTCGGGCATGGCGCCGCATGGGGTGATGGCGTGGCCCGGTCTGTTACAGGCTCTTTCCCTCCTTTTCTTCCGTCATCATACGCCAGATGCCGAAGTCACCGACAGTGGCTTCGGTCTCGACTGGCTCGTACCACCTCTTTCTGGTGCCCACCTTCGAGCGCGCCTTCCAGCGCATGCTCTTGGGCTCTGCCTCGATGCGTGACAGGAGGGCGCCGATTCTATCACTGATGACTTGGGACTGGTCCTCCGATAGCGCCTCGACTCTTGGCAGCAGGTCTCTCATTCCCTGGAGGTTGGTGGTGAGCGTGTACCAGAACCCCCAGTCAGTGGAGAGGAGGCTGGCTATGTAGGCGCTGTTGATTGTGTTCTCTCCGTCCTGCTCGGCAAGCTCGTGGGCGAAGAGGAGCATCAAGCTGTCTTTGAAGTCCTTTTCACCCATGTTCACGATCTGTAGCTTCTCTAGTAGGAGGTCCGTGGGACTCAGGGTCAGAGGATCCAGTTCTAGCCTCCCTCGGAAATCCAGACGATGGTTTGCCACCAGCAGCTTGTCAAAGAACACATCCACGAAGAACCAACCATGCTCGTGGAAGTAGATCTGTCTCTCGGACGCTGCCGAGGACAGGGTGGCTCTCCTCTTGCTGTAGCCCAGATCCTCGAAGAAACCCTGCATGTGCTTGCGGAGCTTCTTGTAGGTCACGAAGTCCAGATCTGTGAACTCCTGCTCGCCTTCTCCCAGTCGAGCCAGGCTTCGACCCAGCTCCTGGTATGGCAGAGTGCGCAGCCTTATTCCTGCGCCTCCCATCACGCGCAGAGTCAGTCCCTGGCGCTCTCCCTCTTCGACGATTCTGCGCGCCTCCTCGAGGAATACCTCGGAGGGAACAAGGCCTCCCCATTCCTCTGGCATGCGGATCTCTCTGGCATCCTCTTCCATACGCTGTAGCCATACCATGTCCGATCCACCTCCTCCTTCTAGGCCCTGCCACGACACTCACATCAGGTAGAGGAATCCCAGTCCCACAATGGACACCGCGACGAACTCCGCAATCACCGGGCGCGAGAGCTGAGCGCTGAGATGTTGCTTGGCTAGCCCGCACACGACGTAGAAGATGAGAAGAAGGAAAATGCCGCCTCCGACGGCGGTAAGGCTCAGATGGTTCAGGGCCCAGGCCACCTCTCCGAGAACCAGGCCCACGACGAGAGCATAGACCCAGGGACGTCTGGTGGACAGTTCGGGGGACTGCGGCCGGAGGAGTTCCGAGGCCAGAGTGATAGCAAGGACAGAGATGGCCGTGGACGACAGGAGACTGCGCGCCCGCGCACCGTAGATGAGAGTGCAGAACACAAACACGGCTGCATACACGGCTAGGCCCAGTCCCCAGCGTGCCACGTCAGCGTGACGCCCGCGACTTCCAATGGTGTCGGACTGCCCGACCACCAACAGGGAGAGAACCAGCCCGGTCACCGCCAATGCAGAAAGCCAGAAAGGTATGCTGGGAGAGAGGGGTAGGATGACCGACGAGAGAAGAACAACGGAACATGGCAACCCCCAGAAAGAGAGGACGTATCCCCAGCCAGCTTTGCGCGCCTGGGGGTGGGACCGGACGATGGAATCCACGCCAGCACCCGTGAGGGTGACCAGTAGTGCGGCGACAAGCCAGCGACTGGAGAGGTAGATCGTGGTAGGCACCCCAAGAGCCACGAAGGATATGGTTCTCGTCGGGAGTTCGACGAGGTGTGAGACAACGAGTCCGAAGAGGACGAGGCTGACCAGGATGCTGAGTCTGTCATAGCGAGGCATCTGCCATGTACCTTGTACGCATTTCGAGGGGCTTGGACAATGAAGACTTCCGCGGTCTGAGTGATTGTACGGTGGGCCGTTGTCTTTGTCAAACCTGTGCGGTATAATCCGCTTCAGCATTCACCAGAGGGTACAGTGTGGCTGCGCTATTCGGGGTCCTGGGCTGGTTCGCCGGGGTCTTTCTGAATCTTGCTGCTGACAATCTCCCTCGGCGTGCTCGAATACTGAGCAAGCCTCGTTGTTTGCACTGCCAGAGGGAGCGGTCGTGGCTGGAGCTTTCCTCGTTCACCGGCCTGCTGCTCAGCGGAGGCAGGTGTGCGGGCTGCGGTGCTCGGCGGAGCTGGCGCTGGCCCCTGCTGGAGTTGATTACCGCGCTGTCTTTCGTCTTCTTTTGGCTACGATATGGTCCGTCTGTGCAGTTGTGCCTTGTCACGCTGTACGCGTGCGCACTGTTTCTGATCTTCGTGATCGACTTGGAGCATCGGCTCATCCTGCGGGTGATTATCTACCCGGCCATCGGGCTGGCCCTCGCGGGTAGTTACTTCCACCCGGGTCTGGGCCTACGGCGCGCGATATTGGGGGGTGCCCTCGCCTTCTCTTTCTTTTACCTGGTGGCGGTGGTCGGCAAGGTGGTCTTCAGGAGAACGGCCATGGGGAGGGGCGACGCCAATCTGGCGGCCTTCGTTGGCTTGATCACTGGATTCCCGGAGGTGATCCTGGCTCTGATCATCGCCGTCTCCCTGGGCGGACTTGTGGCCCTGGTGCTCGTGCTCAGTAGAAAGAAAGGTCTACGAAGTTACGTTCCGTACGGGGTGTTTCTGGCCGTGGCTGGCCTAACAGTCCTGGTGTTCGGGGGGGAGATCATTGGTTGGTATTTTGGCCTCTACTAGGCGGTATGGCCCAAGTGTTAGGCGGACTCGGTTATCTGACCATACGTGGAGCAAGGGGTGACACGATGCGAACAATCACCAACGAGCAGATGATGGCACGGGGGGGCAGGCTAGGCCAGGTAGCTACTCTCATTGGCCTGGTTATGGTCTTTGGTGCGCTCATCGCGTCTTTTACCCAATACAGGATGATGTCGGTCGTTCTCGTGGCCCTGGGGGTGGTGATGTACACTCTGGGTAGTCGTGGTCAGGAGCAAGCGATGCGCGGTCCCCAGCTCATTCAGAGGCTGACTGGTGCCCTTGCAGAGTTCGACGACCGCTATCGCTTGTACAGCCACGTCCTGCCAGTCGATCATGTCCTGCTCACCCCGCACGGCGTCTTTGTCCTCATCGTAAGAGGGGTAGATGGCGGGATAAGATGTTTCAAGGACAAGTGGGTGCGGGACATGAGTCTGCGCCGGGTGCTGCGGTTTTTCACGGAAGAGTCGCTGGGCAACCCGACGAAGGAAACACAACAGGATGTGGAGAAGCTACAGAAGTACATCGAGGAGCAAGCGCCGGATATCAACACAGAGGTCCAAGGGCTGGTCGTCTTTGTCAACCCTGAGGCACGCCTGGAGGTGACAACGGCCTCTGTGCCCGTTCTGCCTCTGCGGCGACTGAAGGGGCACATCAGGAGAGCATCCGCGCGCGGAGAGATGTCGCCTGAGATGCTGGGGGCGTTGACCAAGCTCTTCGAGGAGGCGCCCCGTATCTGAGATGGCGGCCTGGCCCAGCCGCTGCCTGTCATACTCCTGCAGGACGCCGTTACACAGTGGTGCCCGTGAGCTAGCTTGCATCGTCTTGTAGGCTGTGGTAGCAGCGGCACAGCCGTTTTCCCCCTAGGACTGATCTGAAGATGAAGTACGAGCCCTACAGAGCCACGTCCATGATCAACAGGCTTCGCCACGTCGATGACTGGTTCTGGGCCTCATACACGGTCAATCCCTACCGAGGCTGCGCACACGGATGCATCTACTGCGATGCGCGGGCCAACCAGTATGGGCTTGCCGAGAGCTTCGAGGGGACGGTGTTTGTCAAGGAGAACGCCGCAGAGGTTCTGGATAGACAACTACCGAGGCTGAAGCGAGCTGTGGCGTCGATGGGTGGGGTCTGTGACAGCTACCAGCCCATCGAGAAGGAAAAGGGTGTCACCAGGAGTGTGGTGGAGGTGCTGTGTCGCCACTCTTTCCCGGTGCAAGTTCTGACGAAATCGGACCTGGTGTTGCGCGATCTGGAGCTCTTCCAGGAGGCGGGGAGGCGGTCATGGGCTTGTGTGTTCTTCACGATCACGACCTTCGATGAGCACATCGCGGGCAGGTTCGAGCCAGGGGCCTCTCCACCAGAGCGGCGGCTGGAGGCCATGAGGGCAGTGGCCGATGCTGGACTGACCACAGGAGTGGCCATGATGCCCTTGCTACCCGGGATATCGGACGACGACGGGAATATGGAAGACGTGGTCAGGAGGGTCAAAGACGCAGGCGGGCAGTTCGTGCTGGCTGCGGGATTGACTCTCAAAGAAGGAGCCCAGCGGGCGCGGTACATGAGCTTCCTGGAGCGGCACTATCCCCAAACCGTCTCGCTTTACCATCAACTATATGGCGAGGGTTATGAGACGCGAGGTGACTACGCTCTGTTGCTGCTGCGGCGCGCGAGGGAGATCTGGACGAGGCACGGTATCGCGGACCGCATGAGTCGGCCGGTGCTGCCTGGCGATGCTCTGGCGGCGAACAAGCGCATAGCCGAGAAGCTATTCCTGAGGGCCTACGATCTGTTTCTGGAACAAGCCGCGGGCTATCGCCAGTGGGCGTATCGCAAGGCAGCCTGGGCCATAGATGAGATGGAAGACGATGTGGAGGACCTGTATCGGCGGGGAGGCGAGAAGGGCCTGCAGAACATCAAGGGCATCGGCAAGAGGCTCGCCCTGGAGGTAGAGGGGTGGCTGCAGTCCGCTCCAGGTGAGGTGCAGACGTGAGAACGGGCACGGCCAACCTACCCTTGCACTACGGCCGGGCGCCTCGCTGGCTGTTCGGTCGCATGAAGAGGCTGGCCGGTGAGATCGCTGGCGTCATCGTGGAGGAGCACGGTACCGAGGACCTCCTGCGCCGTCTGTCGGACCCCTTCTGGTTTCAGTCCTTTGGATGCGTACTGGGATTCGACTGGCATTCCAGTGGCCTCACGACCACTGCCTGCGGAGCGCTGAAAGAGGGTCTACGCGAACGTCAGGGGGAGTTGGGGCTATTCGCGGCAGGTGGGAAGGGGGCGACCTCCCGCCGCACGCCTCAGGAGATTGAGGACGTTGGTCCTTCGTTGAGCCGCGATCCGGCGGAGTCGGTCTACGCTAGCCGAATGGCGGCCAAGGTTGACAGCGCGGGTTTGCAGGATGGCTACCAGATCTACCATCACACCTTCGTTTTCAACCGTCAGGGGACGTGGTGCGTGATACAGCAGGGCATGAACATTTCCACCCGATTCGCGCGCAGGTATCACTGGTTGAGTGATGGGGTTCGGGAGTTCACTTGTGAGCCCCACGCGGCCATCTGCTGCGACCGGGAGGGCGATGTACTGAACATGGTGGCCAGGGAGAGTGAGGTGGCCCGCCAAGCCAGCACCACGCTGAGCCAGGAGTCTCCTGATCGGCTGCTGGCTGAACTGAAGAAGTTGCAGCATCTGGATTTGCCTGCTCATCACGAGGTCCGGTTGAGCGAAGTGCACCCCGACAGTCTGCGCACCATCTTTCTCAAGACCTACGAGACACAACCCCACGACTTCGAGGCGCTTCTCAGTCTACAGGGTGTGGGTCCCAAGACGATACGAGCGCCAAGCCTGATCGCCGAGTTGGTGCACGGCGCAACACCGAGCTTTCGGGACCCCGTGAGACACAGCTTCGCCCACGGTAGCAAGGGCGGCCATCCTTATCCCGTTGACCGTGCCAACTACGACCGCTCCATCCACACCCTGGAGCAGGCTCTGCGTAGGGCTCGACTGGGAGACAGGGAGAAGCTGGCTGCTTTGCGGAGACTCGCCTCCTGGGTCGAGCAGACCAGGCCAGCGGTGTGAGACCCGAGAGGCCAGGAGTGGAGCTCGTGAACGATGCCCGAACTACCTGAGTTGGAGATCCTCAAAGATGAGCTGAAGGACCACGTTGTGGGTCGACGCGTGCGGGAGCTCGTGTTCCCCGAGGGCAAGGAGGGAGACCGCCCCGTCGAGGAGTGGAAGGCATCCGTCGAGGGGGCTACGATCCTCGACGTCCAGCGACGCGGGAAGATGCTCGTTCTCGACCTGGACAGCGGGCACTCGCTGGTTCTCCATCTGATGATGGTGGGACAGTTGTTGCTCTCCAGCCTCCACGACGGAGAGCCCAGCGACGTACGCTTGACACTGGTGTTCGATTCCGAGCAACTTACCTTGGGTCAGGTACCCCTCAAGTTCCTTCGCTTGACGGCTACTGAAGAACTCGAGCATCTGCCGGAATTGAAGAAGCTGGGCCTCGATCCCCTGACTGGGGAGTTCACCACGGAGGCGCTGAGAGAGATGCTGGCTCAGCGCAGGGGCAAGATCAAGTCCTTTCTCCTGGACCAGAGGTACATCGCCGGGGTGGGCAACACCTACGCCGACGAGATACTCTTCGAGGCCCGTATCGCTCCCTCCAGAGTGGCCTCTTCTTTGGAAAAGCAGGAGGCGCAGCGGTTGCACGAGAGTATCGTGGCCACCCTGGAGCGAGGGCTGGAGCTGGGCGGGTCCTCCGAGATGGCCTTCGTGCACCTGGACGGCAGGAAGGGAGCATTCGAGGAGCGGTTCCAGGTGAAGGCCCGAAAAGGGGAACCTTGCTTCGTGTGTGGGACTCCCATTGAGAAGGTGTCCATCGGAGGCAGAGGCACGTACTTCTGCCCCCATTGCCAGAGGTAGTGCGCCGCTGGTAGCGGTAGGTCCCTAGCCGCAAGCATACCGCATGTTCAGCAACGTCAGCATGTCCGATGAAGAGGCGCGCCTGACGGGAGAAGCGTCGTGGTGGCGGTAACTGGCTGGAAAAAGCGGTGTGCCCCTGGACTGGGCACCACCTAGAGTCTCTCGAACTCCTCGCAGCCCTCTCTGCATGTCCTCGGGTCGCCGATCTCCTCAGTCTTTTCGGTACAGACGGCAAAGACAGCGACCCTGCGAAAGAAGCCGAACCGGGATCTCACTTCGGCCTCCAGGGCCAGGTTCGCGCACGGGTTGCGCTCGAGGATCTCTGGCACGGGACACGATCGACATAGCTTCTCGTCCCAGGGTGCCGAAGCTAGATTACGCTGAAGGAGACGGCACTCCTTCCTGGGTGACCTGCGGTGGCTATCCTCGTAGTAGAATGTGCAAGGGCGACACATTAGCTACTTCGCTCCGCCACCTACGATCAGGCCGCACTTCGCCATTTCCTTATGGAACAGATTGATGTGCTCCTGGATCATCTCCCGGATGGGCAGTCCATAGGGGCACTTTTCCTCACACTCCCCGCATTCGGTGCACGCCTCGGCACTCTCGACTTCCTGCGCCAGACCGGAGAAGATGTTGGCGGCCGGCATACGCTTGATGACGCTGTCCAGGATCATCAGGCTTTGGATGGAGACGCCCTGAGGGCAGGGCTGGCAGTAGCCACAGCGACGGCAGAAGCGGTTCCCTAGCTCAGCGCGCATACGCTCTATGGCCGCCTGCTCCTGGGGCGTCATCTCCACTGGCCCCTCCATAATGGCGACGATCTCTTCTATCTCGGCCGCCCGCTCGATGCCCGGGATGGGAAGGATCTGGGGATACTGCCGGAGGTACTTGAAGGCCAGAGTGGCATCGTCCAGTGCTCCACCTGCCAGGGGTTTCATGGCGATGAAGCCCACTTCTCCTTCCAGGGCCAGGGGGATGAGTTCCTGGGCCGCTTCGTTGGCGATGAAGTTGAAGGGGAACATGATGGTCTCGAAGTGTCCGGATTGGACAGCCTTAAGAGCGATGGTCATGGAGTGGGAGGTCAGGCCCACGTGTCGGACCACACCGGAGGCCTGTGCCTGCCGGACCACGTCGAGAGGGCCGCCTGGAGCCAAGACCTTCTGGAAATCCTCCTCGGTGCTGACACAGTGAAACTGGTAGAGGTCTATGGTCTCCACCCCCAGCCGCTTCAGACTCAAGGCCAGGTGCTCTGCCACTCCCTTGGCGTCTCTGGCCTGGCTCTTGGTGGCCAGCACCAGGTCCTCGCGTCGGTCACGTACGGCTTCCCCGATGCGCTCCTCGCTGGTAGTATAGCCATTGGCGGTGTCCAGGAAGGTGATGCCCAGGTCGAGGCAGCGCCTTACGACCGATACTGCTTGATCATGGGAAAGGCGCTGTATGGGGATGCCCCCGAAGCCGATCTCGGAGACCACCATACGGGTGGCACCCAGGCTGATCTTTCGCATTCTTGCTTCTCCAGTTCCATACGTTTGGTCTAGTTCAGGGTTCGTGCTGCGCCAGTCTGAACGTGAGATCCGTATTGCCCATCGTAATGACGGAACGGTCTCTGATCGGACTCGCCGCTGAAGGCTCCACCTTTTCGCCGTCGACGTAGGTCGCTGACGTGCTGTGCAAGTCGAAGAGGAGGAAGCGGTCTCCGTCAGCCACCAGGCGGGCGTGGTGGCGAGAGACGGTGGGGTCGTCCAGCCTGATATCACAAGAGCTGCCTCTGCCGATGAGGTTCGCACCTTGGACGACCATGTGATGCTTCCCAGCATTGGGTCCGTCAGTTACCACAATCCAGCCCACTGCCATCTCGTGGGCCAGTGAGGGCCAGGCTTCCTGCAACGCTGCCCGACGACCTTGTGTAGCCTCTGGTGCCGTGCTGCGACGTCCTCTGACCTGCGTTTGTTCCCCAGTGGCAGTCAACTTCCGAAAAAGGAACCAATACACGAGGAAGCCAGCAAGGCCTAAGAGGATGACCGCCCCAAGGATGAGCGTGACTGCCCCATTCACGTGTACGTCTCCTTCTGGCTGGAGAGTATATCACGGCGGCAAGTTCGACACAAAAACACGGAGGTCCGCGCGGCGCAGGGGACATGCCGTGCTGCAGTGACGTCAAGGCGAGGCAAGGTCTCTAGCGATCCGGTTGAGAGCCCGGAGGCTGGGCTCGCTGTTCCTCGACCACTCCACACTCGTCTCGATGTCAAAGGTGGGCGCGGCGCGTCCCAGGTTCAGCGTCCTAGGCGGCCGAGGCTGCGAGAACCATCATCACGTAGATGGCCCAATGGATGACCACCGAGGGCAGAACCGACTTGCTCTTCAGGTCGATGTAGCCAAACGCCGCCCCGCCGAATATGGTGCTCAGGGTCTCCAACTCCGGCTTGCCCAGGTGCATGATGGCAAAGGGTATGGCCTGGATCCAGATTGCCAGGGACCCAAAACGATCCTTCAAGCCGAAGAGCAAGAAGCCTCGGAAGATGAACTCCCAGCTGAACATGTAGATCGCCTGGCGCAGGGCGAACTCCAGTACCTCACGCGACAGGGGTTCCTGGAAGGACCCCAAACGGTAGTAAGACCGGAACTCATCGAGTTGCACCAGGCCAACGATGACCACGGCCATGAGCAGGACGCCCAGCACCGTCCACAGTGCGCCTTGCCTCCAGTCGCCCAGTCTCAGTCCGAACCGACGAGGGTTTTCCCTGAACACGAGCAGGATGATACCCACAGGGATCAGGAAGTAGAAGACGAACGAGGATAGGGTATCGTCCTCCAGAATCCTGTGATAGTGACTGGCGACAAGCAGCAAAGTCGAGGAAATGAGGATTGTCGCCGCCTCGAGATCTGACCTTTTCACCGTCACCTCGTTCTCCCTCAGGCCAATGCGCGTACTTCCGCTCCAGTCAATACGTGAACCTGGCCGTGTTCCCCCCGGGCGAGAACAACAGTCGGAGTTTCTCCTGGTCCACGTTCAGCTCGTAGGCCCAGTTCAGCAGCAACAGCGCGACTAAGGCCGCGGTCAACACCAACCCCCACCGGGCGTTTCGCCTGACCGCAGCCTCGCAAACACGCAGATTGCCACCTGCGCTGCGTAGTGCCCTGACACCCTGTGCGGCGAAGAGAGCCAGGAAGGGCACCATCACTAGGTGGAACCGTGGCTCGGTCATGATCAGGACGTGGACACCAACCAGGTAGACCAGCAGAAGGTAGACGAGCGTCCTGTCCCTCGTGAGGCCACTCATCACCATCCCTGGCACGCTCAACAGGAGTACCACCACCCAGGGTGTGCAGATCACGAGGAAGATCAGCAGCAGGACCAGCGGCGGTAGCTCCCCCAAGAAGTTGTTCGAATAGAAGTAGAGAAGCACCCTCTTGTCGAGACGAAGCAAGTGCGATAGCTTGCTGAGCAGCAGCCACGCTGCCCGAGCTGGATCGTCCGTGATGAATCCGAGGCCCCGCTCCATCCCCAAGCTGTGAGAGGCCTTCTCGGTGTCCAGGCTGGGTTCATCGAAGGCACCGATCTCCTCCAGAAACTCGACAGCGATGTCAGAGTCGAAGGTGCCGGTGCCCGCGGGATGGTAACCCAGGTAGAAGTTGAAGCCCATACTGGACTCGACGAACACGAACTCGTCGTAGAGTAGAGTATTCCTGATACTCCAGGGGATGGTGAGGACTGCCACCGGCACGAGGACCAAGATCCAACCCTTGAGCGCTCCCCTTTTGTCGGCGGAATGCCACCATAGCCAGGGCAGCAGCAGGACCAGAAAACCGCTGATCACCGAGCGTGTAAGGATGGTCAGGCCGAGCAAGACGCCTGCCAGCAGGAAGAGCCCCCTGTGAGATCCATCGGCTGCTTTGCACAGGCAAAGGACGGTGGCTGGCACGAGGAGAAAGAAGAGATTCTCCGTCGCCAGGCCCAGAGGATAGAGGAGAAACATGGGATACAAGGCCACGATCAATGCAGCCACCACACCCACTGTGGGGTCGAACAGCTTGCGCCCCAGACTGTGGACCACCACGGGCACAAATGCGCCCACAATTGCCTGGGCTATTCTGGCCACAGCGAAGTGGTGGCCAAGCAGAGTGTACAAGACGGCCAGAAAGAGGGGATAGAGAGGAGCCCTGGCGGCGGTGGGTATGCCTCCGTACCAGGTGAAGCCCTGCCCCAGTCTGATGCTCTCGGCAAGACCATCGTACTGGTACATGTCGTCTAGGGCGATGCCCAGGTTGAGGCTGAGCAATACCGGGATCAGCCGTGCGACGAGAGCAATGAGGAACAGTACACCCTCGGATCTCCACTTGTACGCTTGGTGTTTCATCGCTGCTATTATAGCAGCCGAGTCGTGATGTGCCAACGGCTCTTGGGGTGCTGCGCCTGTTTGCCACGGTCCCCAGATGCTGCACTGTGACGCTCTGGCGAGTATGCGCTTGACCGGGAACCGACGAACTCGAGCCTGATTGGTGGGTCTGGATCTCCACACTTAGTCCTCTGCGGTAGCAGGTCTCGAGGATCGCAGTCGTCGTCTGGCGACGTGGTTCATCGTTCGCAGGCGCCTGGGCTCAGCCGCGTGTAGCCTGAGGAGGGCCATCGCCTGCAAACCTCCCGTTGCCTCGTTTTGAGGGTCATCTCTCCTTGACTCTACGTGACTCAGTCTTGTGGTCCACTTGGCTCCCCTTCGTCCTCGCCTGGTCACGGTGTCTAGGCTCACCTACGTCTTCTTCTTGACAGGCTACGATGTTTGGAGTAGCATTAGAAGTCGACCACCGTGAGGACAATCGGTTCGTAGGGACACATCGTGGGGCTCGGCGGTGGGAACCGCACAGATTGCAGGGGGTGTAGGCCGAATTGGACGAAGAGAAAGATCAGAAGGGAAAAGTCAAGAAGACACCCAAGGAAGACAAGAAGGTCAGGGTGGCCATCATCGGCGTGGGAAACTGCGCCTCCGCTTTCGTGCAGGGCGTCGTCTACTACAAGGAAGCTAGGGCCAAGGACAATGTCCCCGGCATCATGCACGTCAACCTGGGCGGCTATCACATCCGCGACATCGAATTCACAGCCGCCTTTGACATCGACGTCAACAAGGTGGGCAAGGACCTTTCCGAGGCGATCTTCACCTATCCCAACAACACGTATCGTTTCTGCGAGGTCCCCAACCTGGGGGTGCCGGTCCACCGCGGAATGACCCACGATGGCCTCGGCAAGTACCTCAAGCAGATCATCACCAAGGCCCCCGGCAAGACAGCGGACATCGTGCGCATCCTTCAGGATACCAAGACCGACGTCGTGGTCAACTATCTGCCGGTCGGTAGCGAGATGGCCACGAAGTGGTACGTGGAGCAAGTGCTTGCCGCTGGTTGCGGTCTCGTCAACTGTATCCCGGTGTTCATCGGGCGCGAGGACTACTGGCAGACGCGCTTCCAGGAGCACAATCTGCCCATGATCGGAGATGACATCAAGTCCCAGGTGGGGGCCACCATCGTTCACCGCGTCTTGACCAGGCTCTTCCGAGACCGAGGCGTGATCCTGGAGCGGACGAGCCAGTTGAACGTGGGTGGAAACATGGACTTCTGGAACATGCTGGAGCGTGCGCGCCTGGTGTCGAAGAAGATCTCCAAGACAGGGGCGGTGACCTCGCAACTGGACTACGACATCGGGGCGGACAACATCTACATTGGGCCGAGCGATTATATTGCCTGGTTGACGGATCGCAAGTGGGCCCACATCCGACTCGAGGGGCGCAGTTTCGGCGATGTGCCTCTGAACATCGAGCTCAAGTTGGAAGTCTGGGACTCACCGAACTCGGCCGGCGTCGTGATCGACGCTGTGCGGTGCTGCAAGCTAGGCCTGGACCGAGGGCTTAGCGGCACTCTCCTGGGGCCCGCGGCCTACTTCATGAAGACGCCCCCCGTGCAGTACACGGACGACGAAGCTCGCAACATGGTGGAGGAGTTCATTCGGGGCAAGTAGGCCCTACGGGGAACCAAGGCTCCCTGCCACGCTTCGTCGAAGGAATATGCATGATTGTCTACTGGCTGGTGTTGTGCCTTCTCTTCATCACCAGGCATCTCCCGCTGAGGCTATGCTACTGGATTGCAGGCATCATTGGTGACCTGGCATACGTGTTCTGGCCCAAAGGGCGCAGGAACGTCGTTGATAACATGCGACACGTTCTCGGCCCCGAGGCTTCGGAGCAGCAGAGAAAGGACACCGCCAGGCGATCCTTCCGGAACTACTTGAGCCTGCTGGTGGATTTTGCTCGCACCGCTGACACGGATCCCGCAGAGATTGAGGCGCGACTACAAGGCACGGGCTGGGAACACCTCGAC
>Ga0315539_1000343_pt1 | contig 35167 bp, 29 predicted proteins | sample SalMarSW160150MG_FD_203097 | JGI IMG/M metagenome (GOLD analysis project Ga0315539, IMG submission 203097) | Salt marsh sediment microbial communities from the Plum Island Ecosystem LTER, Massachusetts, United States - Salt Marsh Sediment SW1601-150 ...
CTATCACAGCCTTGCCATAAGGACTGACGGCACAGTCGCCAGCTGGGGCGGCTACAATACATACGGCGAGTGCGACGCTCCGGACCCCGACCCGGGTACGATATATGTTGATATCGCCGCTGGTAAATATCACAGTTTAGGCTTACAATCTGATGGCGCGGTCAAGGCCTGGGGAAATAACAACCAGGGGCAAACCAGCATTTATGGTGGTGCTACGGGTAAAGTACATACGGCCGTGGCTGCAGGTGAGAATTATAGCTTTTTGCTGAGAGACGATGATATGCTTATAAGCTGGGGTGGAGGCGACTGGATACAGACTGATATTCCACGTTATCATTACCGCCAACCTGATAGTAATGACTTTGTAGCTATCGCTGCCGGCACGGACCATATTGTGGCGCTTACGTCTGATGGTAAGGCGTTCGAATGGGATTGGCCGTTTGGGGATTTTCCTTTTGATTATTTTGAGAGAGGGGGTACACCTGAGGCGGTCTTCACAGAAGATATTGACGCCGGTTATGATTTTGGTATAGCTTTGAGGTTTCCTTAATATACTGGAAAAATACATGTAGGTAGTACCTCCCCGCCAACAGACGTCCGAGGAAGAGCAAAGTCAAAAGAATAGCCGTAGAATCTGAAAATCTACCTACAAACGATAGATGCATCCGCAAAAGACACGCCTTTGAAAAAAGTTCTTGACTTTCCACTGAGCAGTTGACATTGTATAGCGTTCTAAGCTGTTTTGTTTACAGCCCTTAGCGTCGAAGTCCGGCGTTTTATGTTGCTTGTGGGCAGTTAAGAGCGGATTCACGGTTAATATTTTGCCGTTGGTAACTTGAAGCTTGATGATAATTAGCAACAAAAACTTAGATACATTGCAGACGGTTTCAGGCCATAGCAAGGTATAGCTGCATGCAGCAAAACAACAACAGGAACGCAAACGGTTTTAGCCGGCGGCGAATACTGGCTGCCGTAATAATCGGTTTGGTCGGTGCGCTGATTATATGGGTGGCAGCGCCATATAATAACTTCATTATTGGTAATGCCTACATATCCGATTCGTTTCTGCCGTTGTGCGCGCTTTTTCTGATGATTATCATCATACTCTTAGTCAATCCCTTTCTTCGACGATTCAAATCCGGCCTTGCCCTGGATATCAGGCAGATGGCGCTCATATTAACTATAATGATGATTGCTTCGGTCCCTGCTTCCAGTGGTTTTCTCCGGGTCGTACCCTACTCCATCACACAAGTCAGTAAGGAGGTAAGCGAAAAAAAGCGGCTGGCCGAAGCTATGAAGCAGGCGGACCTGCCGCCAAGCCTTTTCACGGACAAAATCGGCTACAAGGAGGATATCCCGGCGGCAAAGTATTTCGTACTCAAACTTCGACGCGGAGACCGCATCCCCTGGGAAGCCTGGATTAAGCCATTCTTCTCCTGGTCGGGACTTGGGCTGTCCTGGTTTATTATGATGCTTGGAATGAGTGGGATTGTACTGATTCAGTGGCAGAAGAATGAACGACTCGCCTTCCCTCTGCTAACCATCCAGCAGACACTGATAGAATCGCCGGACGAGAAAAAGCTCCTGCCCCCTATTTTTTACAACCTTCTTTTCTGGATAGGCTTCAGCATTGCTTTCATAATACACTTATTCAGGGGTTTGCATGTATATTTTCCACAAAGCATTCCTTCAATCCCCATTAACTGGGACATTAGTGCCTATTTCACCGAACGGCCGCTTTCTCTGCTTTCCGACTACATCAAGGTTGGAAGAATACATTTCATATATCTTGGCGTCGCCTATCTTATGTCAAACAGGGTCTCTTTTTCTATCTGGTTCTTTATGGTAGCCTACGCCGGATATACCGTCATAGGCCAGGAATATTTTCCGCCATTTAACTGGAGCACTCCCGCTGACCACCGTTCCGGAGCAACAATGATGATGGCCATAGCCATTATCTGGCTCGGCCGAGCCCACTGGAAACATGTCTTTCGATGCCTGCTGTTCGGAGCCAAATCAGAGGAGGAAAAACGAGATAGAAACGCTGCTATTCTTTTCGTGCTTGGATGCGCGGGTCTTTTTGCCTGGTTCTTCTGGTGCGGGGCCGGGCCGTTCTGGGCGTTTTTCTTCGTTCTTATGGCATTTGTATTCGGGCTGGTAATTACCAGAATCGTTGCCGAGACGGGCCTGCCTTTGATAGGCCTGCACGGAACCGACTTCTTTCCGGTTTTTAAAATGATACCTATTAAATTTCTGGGAACCGCAGCCGCCTGGTTAGGGGGACTTATATCCAGCCTTTTTGTATGGACGGCCTCAATAAATCCCGGCCCATACATCTGCCACGCCCTGGCGCTCGACAAAAAAGCCTCGCCGCGTTACCAGATCCGCCTGTCTTATTTTCTAATAATCATTTTTTTCCTGGCTATCCTCATCTGCGGTTCTGTTCATATTTATAACGGCTACCATCACAGCAGAACCATCAACGGCAAGGACCAGCCGGTTAGCTCATGGGGAGGTGCAAGATTCACAGAAGAATCAAATAAACTTCTGCTTGAAAAATACAACGGGAAATGGAACAAGCCGGTGTATAATCAAACGTTTCACGTCGCATTCGGAGCGACCCTGGCCGCCGCGTTGCAGTGGGCCTGTATGGTCTGGCCCAAATGGCCCATCCATCCGGTAGGATTAGTAATGGTGTCCGGCTGGGGTACGATACAGGTCTGGATAGGTGTTTTCTTCGGCTGGCTTTTAAGAAATTTAATAGTCTTTTTCGGCGGTTCCAGGTTGTACTCATCGGCCCGACCATTATTCATTGGGCTTATCATCGGTGAGATATTAGCGGCAATTTTATGGGTACTCGTGCCGCCAATACAGGTTTTGTTTGATGTGCCTTATCGAATTGTGCCAATGTTAGCGTTTTAAAACATATTCCAGGCCCGCCCCTCCGGGGCCGGCCTGCTTATATACTGAAAGGCAAGATGAATACCTTGCATAAGATATGTTATACAATCGCTGCATTAATTCTTATTCTCTGCAGCCAGGCCTTACCGGCCCCGGACATAGTCACTCAAACCCGAAAAGATACAGAATGGCTGGGCGGCTTTTCCACCCGAATCGTCGGTACAACCGAGCACGACCAATGCGTTAATAAACTGCTCGATGAAATCCGCAAAATCCCTGACGTTAAGCTCTGGACACACGACTTTGATATTGTAATGCCGATTACAGACCGCGCCGAAATGATTGTTTCAGGCGGCAAGTGGCGGGGTAAGCATAAAATCTACCCGGTATGGCCGGCCAGCTCTCGTCTTAACACCACTCCAAGCGAGGGTATCAAAGGCAAGCTGATTTACGTGGGTGATGGTACTCTGGACGATATGCCGGCACAAAGCCTGCGCGGACAGATCGCGGTACTGGATATGGAGGAGGAAGGCAGCTGGATGAACGCAGCGAACTTTGGTGCCACGGCCGTCCTGGTACTCGGTTCAACGGAGCTCGAAGTAGACCGGCTAAGAGGAAGACATCTGCTTCCTTTCCCTGTTTATATGCCGCGGTTTTACGTCCCGGAAGGCCCGCTGGCTGAGGCCCTGCGTAACGGCGAAATTGAGCAAGGCCATATATTCAGTGACGGGGCCTGGAGAGAGGTCAAGGCCACAAATATTTACGCGCTCGTTATGCCCGGCCCGACCGCTGCAGACGAGCAGGCGGAAAAAAGAAAGGCTCTGACTATCGCAGTACAGCTGGACTCAATGAGCATTGTCCCGGGACTGGCGCCCGGCGCCGACGGGGCGCTCGATGTTGCCTTTGCATTAAACTGCCTTCGCTACTTTGCCGAGAACCGCCCGCCACAACCAATTCTGTTTGCCTTCGTTGACGCATTCTGCATCAATATGCACGGCGTTCGCCAAATGCTCGGCACACTCGGTATAACCCTCGAAGATAAAGAAAAAAGAATAGAAGCTGAGCCCGCGGAAACGCACGACAAGGTATGGGCCAAAGAGTATCGCGCCGATGCCGAATCAGCCACCGAGCTCGCCAAAGAACCCGATGCAATTCATAAAATCCACCAGGCCAAATACAGAGCCCTGCAGGGCTACATAAGAGATGAAGCAGGCCTGAGGGTGGCGGAAATAGACGATGTGATTCAGCCAAAGCGACTGGCCACTTATGCTACGAAAGATAAGGTTAAAAAACAACAGCTCCAGGCTGAGATCGACAAATTTGTCGAAAAAAGAACCGCGTTAAACTCGGCGCTCGTCAGGATGTTAGATAAAGATAAACCTCTGACCGAGGGCCTGCTGCCGGTCGCTGAGGATATCTGGGAAGGAGCTCGCAAGCGGATTGTCGGACAATTGGTCGAGGTGGAAGAAAGACTGGCAACATACCGCCGGCAGGACCAGTTACGAAAAGAGGTACTGGAGGTACTGGGCCTTACCGGCCAAAGCGAATATCCACTGGGCTTCTTTTTGGGTGTTGACTTGTCCGATGCAGGTATTTCAGTCGGGCCGATGATTCAAGGCGACATGCTCGGATCTGTGGTTCCGTCAAACGCTGAGCAATTCTTAGACTGGCTTATGGATGTTGCAGAAGCTGAAGGCAGCAAGTTGTGGCCCGGCTCATTAAGCATGGTGGTGGATACGGAGGCCGCGAGCGGCTTTGAGGCACCTTCTTCCCATATGGTTGGAACTCTGGCGTTACTCAGCGAGGCCACCACAAGCTTTGCCGTGCCCGGTATAACCTGGGGCACTCTCGATGCCTATCGAAGCCGGATTGATACTCCAAACGACAAAGTCGACCGACTTGACTGGCAGCGACTTACTCCGCAGATACAGGCCTCTTTTACCCTTATCAAACGCCTTGCACAAGATACAAGCTTCTCACCTACACCTCAGATGGAAGCCAGGTGGCGCAGAGTATGTGTCAAAGTAGTAGGTCAGGCCGCGGGTGAGCCACTTCCCCGACTGCCTTTAAAGGGCTTCCTGACAACTATGATACCCGGCCGATGGGACAACTTTTATTACGGCTTATCAGTAGGCTGCCACGGTGTTCGCCGACAGGAATTCGTATATACAGGTTATGCCGGGCAATGCTACTTCGAATTTATGCCCTCTCAGTGGGGTGACAGCGAGGAGTATGACAAGCGATGGAACTTCTATATTCGCGCCTGGCTTCTGGCCGATGACGGCAGCATCGCCAGAACCCTGGAAACCAGCGGGGTCGGCGGCGGCAAGAGAGAGGCGGGAAGCGGCAGTAATCTCCAGACCGATATATGGGAACCCGACAAAGTACCGTTGCGTGGAATGGCCTTTACCTGCTCCGAGCTGAACCTTTTTCAAATTATCGACCCGCGATTTCTCGTGGGCCTCAATGCCGGGACGGTACTGGACGCCAGACGCAATAACATTCCGCAGGAAATGGACAAACAGACCTACTCGAATTCACTTAGCTGCCTCCTGCCCCCGGATACTATCTGGCAAATCATCTTTCGTGTCGGCGTTACCGGCAATCGCATGCTGCTGGTAAATATGATGGAACCTGAAGAATCAAAGGGCCTAAGTACAAGGGAGTCGATGAAAGGCTTTCCGCTCGATGAGCCGTTATCCCAGCACATAATGTACCTCGCGGCACGTGATTTCTACCTGCTTGACTCCCGCCGGCTTAATAATTATCGCAAGGCAGGCATAACCAGCAAACCCATTGAAATGCTTCAGGACCAAACACGAGAGTATCTGGCCGAGGTCAAAGAAGCAATCAAGACCGATGACGGCAAGACCTTGTTCAGGGCCTCTACGGGTGCCCTGTCAAATGAAGTGCGGGCATACAATGCGGTCCGTGACCTGGCAAATGATGTGGTTCGAGCCGCTATCTTTCTGCTTCTGGTCCTTGTGCCGTTCGCCTTTGCACTGGAAAGACTGCTGATTGCCTCGCCCTATATATATCGCCAAATCACAGGAAGCATAGTTATCTTTACCATTATGGCAACCGTTCTGTGGAGTTTTCACCCGGCCTTCCGCATAAGCAGCCAGCCCTTGATTATCATAATGGCTTTCGCAATCATCTTTATGAGTCTTCTCGTAACGTCAATGGTATTCTCCAAATTCAAGGCCGGCATAGTGGAGTTTAAAAGCAGCCAGGCCGAGGCAAGCGGCGCAAAAACCTCGCGAATGGGCCTGGCGGTAACAGCGCTTAAGCTGGGTATCGCCAATATGCGTAAACGCAAGCTCCGCACGGCCCTTACAGGCATCACCATTATGCTGATAACCTTCGCATTATTATGCTTTATGTCCACCAGCAGCTACATCGGGCAAAAAGAATTCGTAGTGAAGATGAAAGAATCCCCCTCCTATACCGGAATACTGATACGGCAGCCGGGCCAACGTACTATGTCCACCGAGGCTTTTGCCTGTATCAGGAACTTCCTCGGCGAAGAGCCCGACTGGGGACAACGCTGGTGGTGGGTTAATCCATTACTCAGGACCTGGCGTATACACGCCAGGAATCCCAGGACGGGGGCAAAAGCCACACTGTCAGCGGCGCTCGGGCTATCCGAGAACGAGGCGTTGATTACCAACATCGACCGCTTTTGCACCAACTGGGAGAGTTTCGAAGAAGAAAACGGCTGTTATCTTTCCGTTGACATCGCCGAGGAGCTGGGCCTGAAGGTTGGAGAAGAAGTTATAATCGCAGGACAACAGCTCGATCTACTCGGTACGTTCGAACCATCAAAACTAAATGATGAGGTGGTAGACCTGGACGGCACTTCGCTTATGCCGATGGACTTTCATTCAATGAACGAGGAGGAAAGAAAACGCTCCCTTATGGGCAACTGGAGTATGGACCTGATCTCTTCGGAGATTCAAAGCGGCCAGGGGCTGCAGACGCCGCAGGAAATTCCCCGGCTCGACAGCCGAAGGGTCGTAATTATGCATCACAGGGCACTAAGTGGTCTGAGCAATTACACCGGTCAGCCGGGCGGTGTATCACTGCGAAGCATCTGCATCGCCACGGAAACACTCGAGATTGCAAAGGACCTGGCCACGAAGATAAGCAAACGTCTTTCGTTCCCCGTATATTACGGCTCACCCGAGAAAGTGCACGTTATGGCTACCACCCCGCTGCTGCCCCGCCCACCCAAGAGCCTGCTGATTCCTCTTATAATAGCGGGATTCATAATCTTTAACACAATGCTCAGCTCGATCGCCGAGCGCAAACGCGAAATATATATCTATACCAGCCTGGGCCTTGCCCCTCTGCACGTAGGTGTGCTGTTTCTGGCCGAGGCCGTAACCTATGGGCTTATGGGCTCGATTTTCGGGTACGTCGTCGGACAGGGACTTGCCACTTTAATCAGCAAGTTCGGCTGGTTAGGCGGGATTACTCTTAACTATTCGGGCACACAGGCAATTGCAACAATGGTCCTTGTTCTCGGAGTAGTTATCGTTTCCTCGCTGATTCCCGCTTACCTGGCAGGCAAACTTGCAACACCAAGTAACGAGATGCGCTGGAGGGTCCCCGAACCGGAAGGCAATGTTATTCGAGACATACTACCGTTTACAGTCACCAAAAAGACCGCCAACGGAGTAATGGCCTTTCTGTCCGATTACTTCGAGGCACACCGTGAAGGGAGTATAGGAAATTTCAGTACGGACGAGTTGCAGATTTTCCGCACATCGAGCAACCATGGACCGGAAATGATCGGCATCAAGGGGACTGTGTGGCTGGCACCCTACGATTTAAGCGTTCGCCAGCAATTTGTAATCCGCACCCAGTTGGCGGAAGAACAAGCTGACGTCTACAGCATCGAGATTGAATTAGAGCGCGGCTCCGGCCAAATGTCAAGCTGGATTAATCTAAACAAAACATTCCTCAGCGACCTGAGAAGACAATTACTCGGCTGGCGAAACCTCAAGACCCAGCGCGTGTTGGAATATATAGCCGAGGGAGGAAAGCTGCTTGTTAACTTTCAAAGTCCCGACCGAATCGGGAAAGGACCACTGCCTGCATGAAAGAAGACCAGGAATTTAAGGAATTTCGAGATTTAATGGAGGCCCCGGAGCAGTTCGAGGACGGATTCGGCTGGGGTTCTGTCTTTATGGCCTTTTTTGTGGGCCTGTTAATGGTGCCGGCACAGATGTATATGCAGCTTGTCGCCGGTATTCACATGGGCTCAGCCGCACAATGGGTAACCGTCATTCTGTACGTCGAGGTTGCACGCCGGGCCTTTACAACGCTAAAACGCCCGGAAATATTCGTCCTGTTCTATATGTGCGGCGCCGTTATATCCACAAGCTACGGCGGGATAGGTATGCTCTGGCATCAGTTTCTCGTACAGAGCGAAGAGATACGGAAGATGGGAATCACCGAGTATATCCCGCAGTGGTTTGCTCCAAGCGACCCTGCCGTGCTAAGTCAGCGTAATTTCCTGATGATGCCGTGGCTGGCACCAATCGGACTTATCCTGTTCGGAATGTTTACGAACCGTATTAACAACTTCGGACTCGGCTACATTGTCTTTCGCCTGACAAGCGACGTTGAAAAACTACCTTTCCCTATGGCCCCCGTCCAGGCAATGGGTATGACCGCCCTTGCGGATGCCTCCGGTGAAAAAGAGACCTGGCGATGGCGAACGTTCTGCATCGGCGGTGTGGCAGGCATCACTTTCGGATTCTTTTACCTGGCTATCCCGAATATCACCGGTGCGCTGTTTTCGCAGCCGCTGCAAATCCTGCCGCTGCCGTTTGTGGACCTTACCTCTTACAGCGAGCGCGTCCTGCCTGCAATGCCTATGATGATAAGCTTCGACCTGGGCTTTATTGTTACTGGAATGGTTTTGCCGTTCTGGGCAATGGTGGGCAGTTTCATAGGCCTGCTCTTTACGGTGGTACTTAACCCCGTCCTTTATCACACCGGCGTGCTCGGCAACTGGGAAAAAGGTGTCGGCGCAATCAGAACAATCCAGTCGAACCTGATGGATTTCTATTTCAGCTTCAGCCTCGGGCTTGCTATCGCGATTGGCGTAATAGGTTTTATACATATGTATTTGAGCTGCCGCAGGAGGTCACGGGAAAATGCGGACATCGAGCAGGGCTCGAAATTAAACTGGCGCAGGCTCTTCGAGCCGCCTGCCGGTCGCGGCGATTTTCCAATCTGGATAGCCATTTTGATTTATGTAGGCTCGAGTATTTTGTACGTGGGTCTGTTTTACTGGCTGGTAAATTATTGTGCCGGCCCGTTATACGGACCGAAATTTCCGATGTGGCTTATTATATGCTACTGCTTCGTTTATACACCGGTGATGGCTTACGTCTCGACGCGTATGGAAGGAGTGGTCGGCCAGCAAATGCCCATCCCCTTCATCCGTGAAGCAACGTTAATCCTTTCCGGCTATAAGGGGGCCGCTATCTGGTTCGCTCCACTGCCCTGGTACAACTACAGCTACCAGGCCTTATCATTCAAGACAATGACATTGACGGGGACCAAGTTTACATCGCTGATAAAGGCTGAGCTGTTAATAATGCCGATTATGGCGCTCGGCATCGTAATCTTTAGTCAATTCATCTGGGCCATCGCCAACGTGCCCAGCGAAATGTTCCCGTATGCAAATAAGTTCTGGGAGCTCGGCGCTTTCCAGCAGGGCATTATTTTCTCCGCCACACTGCCCGGCGAAGCGACCAGCCCGTTCCAGGAGGCGTTCCATCCTTCGTTTATAATTGCCGGTTTGACCCTGGCCCTTGTGGTCTATGGATTTCTTAACCATTTCGGCCTACCGATTTTCCTGGTTTACGGCGTGGTCCGCGGACTGGACCAGTCTATGCCACATGCAATTATTCCGATGTTTATCGGTGCGATTCTTGGCCGATACGTCTTCAGCAAATGGTTTAAGGGCAATTGGCCTCGATACAGAATCGTATTCGCCTCGGGCTTCGCGGCCGGGATGGGACTGATAACGATGCTCAGTCTCGGAATAGTCTTTATGACCAAGAGCGTAATAAAGTTACCTATGTAAATATGAAGAAGAAACACCCAGATTATATATGGCTTGCCTGGGCCGGCTGGATGATGAAGGTCCCGCCGAAATGGCGACCGCTGAAAATCGAGGACAAGCCCGGTTCAGGTAAAATGATACTTGGTGACTCCAGCCAGGCGGTGGCCCAGATAAAGTGGTCCAGGTCAGCCGGCCGAAACTTCGATGCAGGCCGATGGTTAAAGCAGCGCATAAAAGCGGTCGCTTCCAATTCCACTAAGGTCGACAACGACCCGGCACCGACGGATTTTGAACAGGCAGCCTGGATTAGCCGGGCAGGCTCATCGAAAACAAGCCCAAAGTTGGTATGGTACGGTTACTCTCCAAAGGCACGACTCCTAATGGAGGTAATTCTAAACAGCGAGATTGATGAAAAGATTCAGAAAATCTTTCGCTTCAGGGTGCTGCCGTCGCTTCGTGTCTGCGACCACAGTCTGGCTACCAAGTGGGCGTTTTTTGATGTCAGTTTCGAGTCTCCTGCCGGTTTTATCTTAAAAACAAAACGGCTGAACGTTGGCGATATGACACTAGAGCTGACCAATAAAAAAGTTGGACGTTTGCTTGTCAGACAGGTTTATCCCGCAAGTCTTGCCCTGCAGAGAAGAAAGCTGGAAAAGTGGGTGCGGTCTTTTCCAAACAAGGAACACCGTCAATTCAAGCCATTGAATGAGACCGAAAAATGGAAGGTTGAGTCCTTCGAACGTAACATAGACGGCCTGATATGCCGAGGACAAAAAAAGCTGCCGTTCCCGCTCGGATTTTGTGCACCGAGATTCACTATTTCAGCTATCAGCCACGACGCTCAGCTCGACCGTCTTTTAATAGTGGAGTATGACGGCAAAAAGCCTGAGGCTGACAGTGCCGTCTCGGATTTAATGTCCAGGATGAATTGGGCAAGGTTCGAGTGAAAATATGAGATTTACTTCGAGAAAAAAAACTATAAGCCGGACTTCAGCACTGAACGCTCGCCCTAAAAGGCTGCCGATCATCCGCCGTGAAGAGCTTGAGGACGACGGCCTGAAACTGACGGTTGAATACACCCGGCCGAGATGGCAGCAATTCTTCGGCGCGCCCACCGATGTCAACCGAAGCTACGTTCTGGATAACTTCGGACGTGAGGTTTACGAGGCCTGCAACGGAAACAGAAACGTTGCCGTCATCGTCCGCGACTTCTCGAAGAAACATAACGTCAGCATAGCTGAGGCGGAATTGTCGGTAAGTACCTTTCTAAAAACGCTAATGTCCAGAGGATTGGTGGCTATGTTAATGGGCAAGGGTAAAAGTTGAAAGAAACAAGTCAGAGACAAAACCAGCTGCCGCTCAGGAAAGCGGCCCAGATAGCCTGGAAGAATATCCGCATTCGATGGTGGCGCTCGATGCTCGTTACCAGCGGTATCATCCTGGCCCTTGCCTTTCTGACGTACATTCTCTGCTCGGATACGCTAAGCAGAAACGTCCCGCAGCGAGGCTCACCACAGCTCGTCGAGGAATTAATAAAACAGGGTGTAATACTCGATACCGAAGACACCGACGCCAGCGTGCAAACCTGGTGGATGGTCGCACTGGCGCTGCTTATAAGCTTTGTGGGAATCCTGAATGCTATGGTTATGAGTGTTACGGAAAGATTTCGGGAAATCGGAACGATGAAATGTCTCGGCGCTCTAGATTCCTTCATCGTCAAACTGTATCTGCTCGAAAGCATTTTCCAGGGATGCGCCGGCACGCTGGTCGGTCTTAGTCTGGGACTCGGACTGGCATTACTTGAGGGACTCTCAATCTATGGAGCAGAAACGTGGCGGCTGATACCGGCCGCTACCTTCGCCAGGCTCATCGCAATCTGTTTGGTGACAGGCGTCACACTTACGATACTTAGCGCCCTGTATCCTGCCTGGCGGGCCGCCAAAATGCAGCCCGTCGATGCGATGCGCTCGGAGATATAAAGCGAATAAAAGCTATAGAGAAAAAGTATGGCTGAAACGATAAATCAGACTGGTAATAGTCAGCCGGAGACGGAAGCGTTATTGACAACGCATGTTGTCAGAACCGTCGGCGTCAGAAAGACTTATTATCGAGGCGGTCAGCCCCTGCACGCCCTGCAAAATATCGACTTTTCCGTCGTGCGTGGAGAGTACGTCGCCATTATGGGGCCCAGCGGTTCGGGAAAAACCACGCTGTTCAATATGATTGGCGGACTTGATAAGCCAAACGAAGGCCGAGTGTTTATCGACGAGGTAGATATTGCCGCTCTGGATACCTTCGAGCTGGCCTGGCTGCGGTGCCACAAGATTGGTTACATATTCCAGACGTTCAATCTTATCCCCGTCGCCAGCGCGCTCGACAATGTGATGCTGCCGATGCTTTTCGCCGGTATGATTCAGGCCGATGCGCAGGACAAGGCCGTCGTGCTGCTCACAAAGGTCGGCCTTGGAGACCGTATACTCCACAAGCCGGTACAAATGTCTGGCGGCCAGCAGCAGCGCGTCGCAATCGCCAGGGCTCTGGCCAACGACCCGGCAATCATATTAGCCGATGAACCGACCGGAAATCTTGATGTAAAAACAGGACGCCAGATAATCGAGCTGCTAAGAGTAATAAATGAATCGGAAGAAGTTACAGTTATTACCGCCACACACGACCATAAAATGCTCTCGGTCTCCGACCGCATCGCCTGGATACGCGACGGGCAGGTCGAGCGATACCAAAAGCGGGCCGAAATTGAGATAACGGAAGGACGGGCCGATGTCATCAAGTGACGTGATTATCTCCGCCCAGAATGTCAAACGCCTTTATATGATGGGCGAAGAGCAGGTTTGGGCGCTCGGAGGCGTCAGCCTTGACGTTTACCGCGGAGAGTATCTCAGCATAATGGGCCCATCCGGCAGCGGAAAAAGCACACTTTTCAACGTCGTCGGCGGACTGGATATGCCTACCGAAGGAAAAGTATACATCGACGGCGTAAATATCGGGGAAATGGACCAGCTGCAGGTTGCTTTCTTGCGGTGCCGTAAAATCGGCTACATCTTCCAGACCTTTAATCTCATCGAAGTAATGACCGCACTTGGGAATGTTATGCTGCCAATGATTTTTTCAGGTATGCCCGACAAACAAGCCGATAGCAAGGCACGGGCGCTCCTCGACCGTGTCGGCCTGGGCGAACGCTATGACCATAGGCCCGACCAGCTGTCCGGCGGCCAACAACAACGAGTCGCAATCGCACGGGCCATGGCAAACGACCCGGCCATCATATTGGCCGATGAGCCGACGGGCAACCTCGACCTCAGTACCGGCCAGGAAATTATTGAAATGCTCCAGCACCTGAAAGATGAGCTGGGAGTAACAATCATAAGCGCAACCCACGACCATAAGATGCTTTCCGCCTCCAACCGCGTGGTTTACCTGACGGACGGTAAAATAGAGGATATAAAAGACCGCAGCGAGCTGGACATAACATTCGGTACCATTGGCGGCAGCGAGGTATAAGTCTAATCACTAATACCTGTGGCATAAGTTAATATTCAGACAAAACATCACCCTCTTTACAATCCGGGCACATATATAATTATTCATTTTGCCTGCCTTTACTTTCGATAATTTCTTTCAGTGTTCCAATATGTTCAGTGAAAGCATCCCTGCCTTTGCCCGTAATATTGATGAATGTTCGTGGTTTACGAGCGATAAAGGTTTTCTCAATCTTTATATAACCGGCTTCTTCGAGCCTGGTCAGATGCGCACCTAAGTTGCCGTCTGTAAGGTCCAGAAGTTTTTTCAAATAAGCGAAGTCGGCTTTTTCACTGGACCGCAAAGACACTAATGCCGCCATAATCTGCAGCCGCGACGGCTGATGTATTATATCATTAAATCCTGCCATAATTATCGATACTTTACCTGAAGATAAATTCCGGTTAACACCATCAACCCCCCCGCCGTCAATGCCATCCAAAAGCAATACAATCTTACTGGCACCCAATAAACACCTATTAAAGTTCCTATTGAAATGAAGATACCCAATCCAAGCATAAATAATTCCCTGTTCCAGATTCCCTGTATAATATAAGCAAGCATAACCATAAGGATGATATAGGCATTGATAATAATTCCATTTCTGGGTTTAAACAGATATAAAGAGATAGCAATGAACACATAAAGAGCTGTCCAGAACGCAATCTCCTGCCACCACATTTTAGTATACTGACTGTTTTTTGTTGGGAACCCCTTCCGTTTCTGATACCCACATATTACACACATGCCCAACCAGCCGACCAGGCCCATAACATTCCATATAATCCAAACCCAGCTTAGATAAAAATGAGTAAGCAAATAGCCGGCAATAATAATACAGCCCCACAGTATAATGTGTGGGCTGGAGTATTTTGCGGCGACGGATTTTTTGGTTTGAGAAGCGGTTTTATTGATTAACTCCAACGTATCAACTGCCTGCTGATTATTAGGATTCATTTATATTTATCCTTTCGACCAAATAACTTTCATTACACAGAGTACTCTATGCTACAGAGTCACATTTGTCAAGCCAATTTTGATATTTTCTCGGATTTTTCCCAAATGCCTATTTATGGCGCCAAAATACAGTTTTAGTGCCGGAAAATTATCAACAACAGGCATTTTGGGGCAAAGAATTGCCGAACCAAAGGCCCTGCCCTATAATGAATCCGCCAAATTCTGTCGAAGGGAAGTTAATAATGAAACTGTATCTCGTACAACACGGAAAAGCAGCGGCGAAAGAAACCGACCCTCTCAGGCCGTTGACCAAAGAAGGCCGAAATGATGTTCAGAAAGTAGCTGAGTTTATAAAGCCCTTGTCTCTGTGCGTCGATTGCTTATGGCACAGCGGTAAAACACGAGCGGCCCAAACGGCCGACATATTGGCAACCGTTGTTAAATCAAACAAAGGAACTTTGCAGCGTCAGGGGCTGGCGCCAAATGATGACGTTACTACCTTGAAAGATGAGTTTTCAACGGCTGAAAATGACATTATGATAGTTGGACATCTGCCTTTTTTAGGCAAACTGGCCTCGCTACTCACAGGGGGATGTGAGTCTGCCGATGTTGTGGAATTCAAACAAGGCGGTATACTCTGCCTGAATCGCTCAGAAGATAAAAAATGGCACATCGGTTGGATGATAATCCCTGAGCTTCTGACAACAGTTAAACAAAAATAAACCTTACAGATTTACCGAAACAGAGAAAGTGGATCTCTCAGTAATAAAAAATTTCAGTCCGGCCGTGCAGGATTTATGGGAAAAGATGAATCCCTGCACTTTGTGTCCACGCAACTGTAAGGTAAATCGCAGCAGTGGGCAGGCAGGATTTTGCGGCCTGACCGACAAACCAAAGATAAGCTCCACCGGACCACATTTTGGAGAAGAGTCTGTGCTCGTAGGTTCAGGCGGCTCAGGCACAATTTTCTTTTCAGGTTGTAATCTCGGGTGTCTGTTCTGTCAGAATTTTGACATCAGCCATCACCGACTCGGCTCCGAGTGTGACATCGATGAATTGGCATCGTTTATGTTGCTTCTGCAGGGGCTCGAATGCAGCAACATAAATCTGGTGACCCCCACTCACCTCGCTGCGCCTATAGCTGCTGCCATTGAATCAGCCAGGGCAAAAGGACTCAAGCTTCCTATTGTTTACAATTCGGGCGGCTATGATTCCGTCGAGACACTGAAATTGCTGGAGGGTTATATTGATATTTATATGCCCGACATGAAATACTCAGACAGTAAAATCGCAAAAGAGCTTTCAGATGCCGCAGATTATCCTCAGATAAATCGTTCGGCGGTTAAGGAGATGCACCGGCAGGTCGGCGATTTAAAAACAAAAAACGGCCTTGCAACAAAAGGGCTTTTAGTAAGACACTTGGTTCTGCCTGAAAGACTGGCCGGCAGCATCGAAATTATAGACTTTTTAGCAGAAGAGATTAACTCTAAAACCACAATTAACGTTATGGCCCAGTACCGACCCTGCTTCAAGGCAAAAACATATCCGAAAATAAACCGATACCCTCTTCCTGTCGAAATCTCAGAAGTTCGCCACTATGCAATCAAAAAAGGCCTGAACGTACTTGTTTAAAACAACTTACTGCGCCGTCTCAACTCTACTCATTGTGAAGTGTAAGTATACTCGTATCTGATTCGAGAGGTAGCTGAGTTAACTTTCGGAAACTCGTCATTTGCATTTCGAATAGTTTACCAACCAAAATTATTGTAATTATCGCCGCAGGAATGTCAAAAACGTCTGAAATCAGAGTAAGTACATTAGCAGACAATAACTGGTTCACTCCATCGGCCCTCATTGACATGCGGAATGAGACCTGAGAAAAGTAACCGGAAATTAACCAAAAGCCCCACCACCAGCTTAAAATGGACAGGCCTTTACGACCGGCCCAATCTGAGGGATTACTACTTACACGGGATATTTCCTTCATCACCTGGTACGGCTTCCAAATGTTGGCAATCGGAATAAAAAACCAGCCAACTGACCAGCCGGGGGTGAATTTCAGCCGGGCAGCACCCAGCCTTCTTAAGTTGTAATTAGCTCTATACACCCATTTGAAAAAACAAAACAGAGTGATTAAAACAATCACCACACCGACTAAACCCACGATACCCTGTCTTAAATCGTTGGCCTGAGCATTAGCCATTGCCGTTTCCCGTGAAGAATAAACTCCGTTTTTGAAGTCCATCAGCATCCCATATTCCAGGCTGCCCGACCAGATAGAGACAACAGAAATAGCAATGCTTAAACAAAGAAATACCTTCACCCATTTAGTTAATTTTGTAGGGTCCTTAAACCCTACCGGCGCTTTCAACTCTGGCGTATTATTATTTCCTGAGGACTCCAAAGTCTGGTCTTCCAGGCCGTTTAGTCTTCTTTGTACATCTAAACATTGTTCCATTTATTTATCCTTTCTTTTTTTGTTATTATGTCTTTTATGGTGCCAATTACATTGTCGACTTATATCCACAACTCCTTTAACAACTAAACGCCATTTTATACTCTTTATGGCCAAATCATCAGTAATGAATATGCGGATTTTCGGGATTATGAAACAATTGAAAACCAAGCGTATGTTTATTGACTGCTCATTTGATATGGACTTACTCTTTTAATGTCTTTGCATGATAAATAGTGTGGGAGTGGGCCTCGTTCTTAAAGAAATTGAATACGTATGCAAATGCGCAATGAATAAGAGCCCAAGAACAATGACGAATTAATTAACCTCACAATCCTTTTATCTCAACTGATGTAAGAATCTGCCTGCACGTGCAGTGATTTCCCAGATGGCATAGGGCGAGCCTTGAAGTCGTAAAATCTATTGGAGATTCGATTGAATTCGCCTCGCTGTAACCGATTGTTATATGAGGTGAAAAGTTTGCGAAACTCGATTTGTCCGGATAGTCTCTAATCCAAAGCAACGTCGAGTGAGCAACTTGTCCTGTTCCATAAATCATATCAGCCGAGACATCATAGCTAAAGTAAGGCCGCAGGTCCTGCATAATCTTTTCGTGAAGTAACTGAAGCCCTTTTGTCTTCTCAACTATGAAAGCCGAGACCTTCTCGCCCACCGAATTCGTGGCAATATGAACGCCTGTAATACTGAGCTTTGCCGCCCCCGAGGCATATTCCTCCGCAATCCTTTCAAGAATCTTTTCAATCGCTGAAATATCCTTCCGGTCGATACAGCCCATCGCAAGAGAAATATGCGGCAGGCAATCTTCCTTATTCAGTACGATTTCCCTGCCCGCTTTCTTTATTATCTCAGCATTGGCCTTAATAGCCCGGCCGGTCATCTCCTCGTCCGGCAACAGCACAACATCAACCGCTATTTTACTCATACTTTCCTAAACACAAAATCTATTTTTATCTTCAAACAACCAATCACATTAATAGGTCTTTAAGCTTTTTAGCGTTGTAAATGGCGTATGCATTGTAATCGTTGTTAAAGTAAGCAAAAACATTTTTTTTGCCTTTAATGTTGTACTTTATCCATTTGGCCCAATCATTCAATGTGGCTTTAGAATAATTTCCCGCATATCTGCCGGCCGGGCCGTGGAAGCGAATATAAATTATATCCGAAGTTACAATACGAGGAACCTCCATTCCACGCAAGTCGTGAATACAAAAGCCGATATTAAACTGGCTTAACAATTCGTAACAATGCTGCGAAAACCAGCTTTCGTGGCGAAATTCAAAAACACTCGTCTGCCTTTTGCTGAGAAGCTGCAGAAAATCCTTTAACAGGCTCAGGTCTTTGTGCATAGGCGGAGGTAGTTGGTACAGAACCGGCCCGAGTTTGTCTTTCAATATACTAATTCTTTGCCTGAACCGCTCAAGCTCATCGGCCGAGTCTTTGAGTCTTTTGATGTGCGTGATAAACCGATTCGCCTTTACCGAATAAACAAAATTCCTCGGCGCCTGCTCATACCACCTCTGCAGGCTTTGTTCTTTGGGCAATTGGTAGAAAGTATTGTTCAGCTCAACCGTCTCAAAATGCTGCGCGTAATACTCAAACCACTTATTTTTCGCAAGCCCGGCCGGGTAAAAGCACTGTCTCCAATGATTGTAATGCCATCCCGAAGTCCCGATATTTATTCTGGACTTGCTTTTCGCCATAAAACTTCAGGAAAATATCTCTCGGTCAATCTGGCCCACGTGAAATCTGCCGTCACGGCGGATAAACTTTACTACCATATCGAGCTGCCGACCCACAAAAGAACTATCGTTTGAAACCAGCGCTATCCCTATCACCGCCTGCGAACGAGAGTCCTGCCTTTCCACCTCGGCAACGGAGAGATTGAACCTGCCTTTCAATCTTTCAACAAGGCTTTTTACAATTCTTCTCTTTTCCTTGAGTGAATTAATTCCGCTCATATGAATGTGAATTGTAAGCAGGCCTACAATCATTTTATCCTCATGGCCTGGGGTGATACTTCCTGTGTACGTTCTTCAGACGCTCCTGGTCAACGTGTGTATAGATTTGAGTTGTGGCGATATCAACGTGGCCCAGCATCTCCTGGACACTGCGCAGGTCTGCGCCGCCGGCCAGAAGATGCGTAGCAAAGCAATGCCTTAACGTATGTACGGTCAAGTTTCGCGGCATACCCGCACGTAGTGCATATTTTTTCGTTAACCGCCAGATGTCGATACGGCTCATCGCCCGGCCCGTTCGAGAAAGCAAGAGATAATCGTCGCTATACGGCTTTACGAGCATTGGCCTAAGTTTGCTGATGTATTCCCACGTCGCCGCAATTGCCGCCTTGCCAAGCGGGATTACACGCTCTCTGTTACCCTTGCCCAGGCACCTCAAATAACCAATGTCAAGATTCAGCCCGCTTAACTTTAAGCCCCCCATCTCGCTGGCACGCATACCTGTCGCATAAAGCAGCTCCAGCATAGCCTTGTCGCGAAAATAGAAAGGCTCCTCGGGAACAGGCGCATTCAGAAGGTCGATTACCTGCTTTTTGTTACATATAACAGGCAGCTTCTGCCAGAGCTTAGGGCCCTCAAGAATTGCTGTAAAGTCTTCCTGCAGCAGTCCGGTATGTTTGGCAAAGCGGAGGAGCAGTTTTATCGCTACCAGACTGCGAGTAATAGAAGCCTCGGCCATATTTTGGACAGTAAGCCGGCGGAGATATTTGTGTATCAGCGGCGCTGTCACCTGCTCCAGGCCGGTCAGACCTTCAGCCTTACAGAACTTCACAAAACTCTTCAAGTCACGACCATATCCGAGGATAGTGTTCTCTGCCAGGCCCGCTTCAACCCGAAGATAGTTTAGGAAGTCCCGAATCGAACCGCCCAAAGGAAATGAAGAGAGCTTCTCACACAGGCTTTGTGTCTGCCCTGAGACCATTAAAATCACCGTAAAATCACGTTATTGTCCCGCTGGGGCTGGTTGGTATTATCTTATGTGCGGGCCTTTATGAATATCGGCGTTAAAGGAAATTTATCTTTAGATGCCCGCCTTCTAAACTCCAAACACAGCAAAATAAATATATTTTTTGCTTGAAATTGTCAAGTTTCTGCGATAAAGTGCAATTATTCAGAAAGATTAACTATGAAAAAGCTAATTTTAGCTTTGGCATATCTGTATTTAGTCATTCCCTGTCAGGCAAACCAGGCGGATTTCGACAGCAATGGTAAAGTTAATTTTGTCGACTTCTCAGTTTTTGCCCAAGCCTGGAGAACTCAACACGGCGAGCCTAACTGGAATCCCGCGTGCGACATTTCAGACCCAAATGACGACGTTATTAATGAACGTGACCTTCTTGTGTTGGGTAATAATTGGCTGTGGTCGCAAATTCTGCTCGAAATTTATTCTGACGGCTGGGGTGAGCTTGTGGAAACTGCCACCATCGAAGAAGAAGGCCAAGTTACCATTCTCGTTTATGAAGAAGATCCTTACAATTATCCACCAGCGATGTATTATGTTTATGCCAGCCGAAACGGATATTATACGGAAATTTACTACTGTGAAGCATCTGGTTCACCCCCCAATAATTTTATAACGGTAGATGTGGACCTGGATCCGATAGTCGCCGGGAAGTTCAACGGGGTGATCTTTATGACCCAGACATTTTTCTCTGACGCTTATCTTGCGAATACAGATGTAAACGTTAAAGAAGGAGAGACCGTTGTCACTGAGTTCCAGACTGATGAACAGGGAAGATTTGCTATAGACCTGGAGCCTGGCGATTATGTTTTTGAATTTTATGAATTTGAGGGTCTCGATGGATATCATTTGGAAGAAGTTGAAATTCAGGGCCAATACAAAGACTTTTTCTTCCCTTGCAATTCCCAGGCTTGGAAGCCAAATATTTATATTTATCCTGAAGAAATAATAGAGCTGGATGTAAATATCGTTTTTCCGCACGGAGGTAGAATCACGACATCCATTCCTGACTACAATGACGGTTGGCATATAACTGTAGAGCCATCAGGAATTATCGACGGGCAATATGAGTATCTTTTTTACGAAAGTATACAACCCGACTATGGCCAGTACGAGGTAGGGTGGGTCGTTGCAAGAGAAGAGCTGGAAGATTTCTTCAGAGACAACTTGGCGCAGACAGGTTTTAACGAAAAGGAAATTGCTGATTTTGTCGATTACTGGATTCCTAGGTTGATAGAGTATCCCTACTATGCAATATACTCGCAGTACAAAGATGAACTTGAGGAAATGGTCAAGCTGAACTTTTCTGTACAACCCGACAATCTCATTAGACTCATCTACTCACTTAGGGGACTGGAAAATAACAATTTAGGTATGCAGGAGCCGGTTATCCCCCAGTTTGCAAGAGATGGTTTCACTGTCGTAGAGTGGGGAATTATTCTCAAATAAAGTTGTTTCCCACTTGTGCAAAAACTCGATGACATAAAATTTGTTAATTTGAGCGACTATTCTAAAATAGCTGGTGTTTTTCTGTCTGTTTACCTGATTTGAAAAAACAATTCCTTCTTGAGCTAAAAGCTTACTGCATATATAATCAGGCCGAAATAAAATGAGGATAGTAGAAATAAATGATGGACCGAGGAAGATTATGCCAAAACTTCGATATATCCTGAGTGTAATTGCTTTGCTGCTGCTGGCGGGTTGTCAGGCCGAGCAGCCGTTCGAGGCGAAACACAGAATCTGCCGGGACGACATCGAAAGACCCGAGCTGATGCGCATCGCTGAAGACGTCCTTGCCGAAATGTATTTTACCATCGAAAAGGCGGATATTGAATACGGCCTGATAAGAACAAAACCGATGCCCGGCGCGCAGTTCTTCGAGGTCTGGCGAAACGACAATCTCGGCAGGTACAATACAGCCGAAGCAAATCTGCACAGCATCGCAAAAACGGCTGAGCTTACCCTCAGCCGGAACAATCATCAGCTTTGCGTTGACTGTAATGTGAAAATACATCGATTGTCTCTGCCTGAACGGGAAGTCAACAGCGCAGCCAGAGTCTACAACCTGTTTTTTGATGACGCCCGTTCGCTGCAAAAACTACAACTCAGCGGCAAGCAATTAGAGGATATGACCTGGCTCGAGACCGGCCGGGACGAAAGGCTCGAGACCGAAATCATTAATCGAATCGAAACCCAAATTACAAATCTTAAACGATAGACAGCTATGCGAGTATTAGTCTGCGGTGGTGCAGGATACATCGGCAGTAATATGACGGCGATGCTCGGTGGGTCCGGCCATGAGCCGGTCGTTTTCGACAACCTCAGCACCGGCCACAGAGTGGCAATCCAAAACGTACCGTTTGTTCAGGGCGACCTGCAGGATTACGACCTGCTGCTTCAAACCCTGAAGGAACATAAGATTCAGGCAGTGATGCATTTCGCGGCGCTTATCGAAGTCGGTGAATCAGTTCAAATTCCACTGAAGTATTACCGTAACAACCTGTGCAACACTCACAGTCTGCTTGCGGCAATGGAAGCGGCCGGGGTGGAAAGATTCGTATTCAGCAGCAGTGCGGCGGTTTATGGTATGCCTCAGGAAATACCGATTAACGAACAGGCGCCGACAATACCAATAAATCCCTACGGTGAAACCAAGCTCGCGGTCGAACGCATGTGTCACTTCCAAAGCACGGCAGGTAAAATGCGATACGTCAGCTTGCGATACTTCAACGCAGCAGGAGCGGGAAACGATGCAAGCCTTGGCGAAGACCATAGGCCTGAATCACACCTGGTCCCGTTAATCATCAAGACAGCACTAGGTAAAAGAAGCCAGGTCGAAATCTACGGCACGGATTATCCAACGCCGGACGGCACCTGCATTCGCGATTACATTCACGTCGATGATTTATGCTCGGCCCATCTGCTCGCCCTCGAAAAACTGGAGCAAAACAGCGAGCTTGTTTATAACCTGGGTAACAGTAACGGCTATTCGGTAAGAGAAGTCATCGAGACAGTAAAGAAGGTCTCGGGCAAGGATTTCAAGATAGTCGAGTCAGCCCGTCGGCCCGGGGACTCGGCAGTTTTGATTGCAGACGCGAATAAAATCAAAAAAGAGCTGAGCTGGAAACCGAAATTCGAGACGCTCGAAAAGATTGTCACGTCCGCGTGGGAATGGCACAGCAGTCACCCGGACGGCTACGAGGATTAAAGACAATGGACAAGGTTTATATAGGTATCGACCTGGGCGGCACTAATATTAAAATCGGCTGCTTCGATTCAAACGTCAAGCTGCTCGGTAAAACGTCCGTGCCCACCGAGGCCGACCTTGGGCCGGAATATGTTGTGGGGCGCATCGAGGAAGCAACGAAAAAACTACTCGAAGAATCCGGCAAAGGCATCGACGAACTGTGCGCCGTGGGCATCGGAACGCCCGGGCCGGCAAACTATGCCGAGGGAATTATCATACGGGCAACGAATATGCCCAAATTCAAAAATACGCCCCTGCGCGATATGGTCTCGGAAAAACTCGGCAGGCCCGCGATTCTCGAAAACGACGCAAACGTGGCCTGTTGGGGTGAGTTCGTTCTCGGCGCAGGTAAAGATATTACAGATATGGTCTTTTTCACACTCGGTACCGGCATCGGCGGCGGAATTGTTTCCAAAGGCAAGCTCGTCCGCGGCTCAGGCGGCAACGGGGCGGAGCTGGGACATATTATAATCTATCCCGACGGCCAGGCCTGCAACTGCGGACAAAAAGGATGTGTCGAGGCACACGCCTCCGCCAGCCACACGGCCCGACGGGCGACCGAGGCAATCCAGGCGGGTAAGCCTTCAAGCCTGAAAAAACTACTCGACCAAAACGGCGAAATAACCTGTAAGGACGTCTACGAGCATCTGGCCAAAGGAGACGAGCTTGCAAAACAAATAACCGACGAGACCGCGAAGGCACTTGCCCTGGTTTGCGTAAATATGCTGCATATCACCGAGCCGAAAAGAATCGTCTTCGCCGGCGGGATGATAGGGGCCGGTCAGGTTTTGCTGGACCGAATAAAGGACTACTTCAATCAATACATCTGGCGGCTCAAATCCGAATCGGTCGAGATATGCTTCGCCACACTTGGCGAGGACGCGGGCATCATCGGGGCGGCCGCCCTTACCTTAGATGAGCTGAAAATGAAAAACCAGGCCAAATAACATCGGCTCCAATACTCCAAACTGAAACCTAAAAGTCTTGACTCTTATCACAGAAACCTGTATATATTTGCTTATTAAAGGCAGCAGGAATTACAACAGAAGCCCTGTACAAGGCATGAATCAAGAGTTAATGTGCTCTGTTGAAAAGTTATGAAACCTGCCTGCCGGCAGGTTTGTCATTTTGAACCCCGATTAAATCGGGGTGAAGAATCTCTTTATGACTGAAAAGATGAGATTCTTCGGCTTCGCCTCAGAATGACACTGCACGTTTTCAACATAGCAGAGTTAATGGGGAATAGTGTAACGGTAGCACGACTGACTCTGGATCAGTTAGTCAAGGTTCGAATCCTTGTTCCCCAGTGGTTCGACGCGGCAGACGGCTAATGGGCCATCTGCCTTGCTCACCATCTGTAGCGTTGAACCGTTCCAATCAAACGTGAGAAAGGAGAAAAAATGGAAACTAAATTTAACATTCTCCTGGCTATTATACTTACAATCCCTTCCTTAATTCCTCCCTTTGCTTTTGCGGAAGTAAATGACGATTTACAAACAGTAGTTAAAGGCAACAGCACTTTCGGGTTTGATTTATATCAACAACTTAAAAAAAGCGAAGGGAACTTATTCTTTTCACCCTACAGTATCTCTACAGCCCTTGCTATGACTTATGCCGGCGCCAGAAATCAAACGGAAAAAGAGATGGCTAAGGTTTTACATCTTTCTTTGCAGCAAGAACCGTTACATTCTGCATTTTCAAAACTCCAATCACATCTTAATACCATTCAAAATAAAGGATTCATCAAACTAAGTATAGCTAATTCACTATGGGCGCAGGAAGGCTATCCTTTTCTGGACAGCTTTTTGAATCTGAACAAAAAATACTACGGCGCCGGTTTAAATTTCGTTGATTTCGCCAAAAAGACTGAAACAGCACGAAAAACCATAAATATATGGGTAGAAAACCAAACACAGCAAAAAATTAAAGAACTAATCAAGCCTGGTGTGCTTGACCCGCTTACAAAACTGGTTCTCTGTAACGCAATCTATTTCAAAGGTAACTGGTCGAGTCAATTCGATAAAAAAAGAACACGAGACGCTGATTTTTTTATCTCGCCTGATACAACGATTAAAGCCCCAATGATGAGTCAAAAATCAGAGTACAAATTTAGAGTTTTTAGCAGCTTTAACGCAATAGAATTGCCGTATGAAAACAACGATTTATCCATGATTATATTTCTACCGAAAAAAATTGACGGTTTAGCTGAGGTTGAAAAAGATTTAACAAACGAAAATGTAAAAGCCTGGATAGATAAACTCACAGAAACACATAAATCAGAAGTTTTTGTCAGCATCCCCAAGTTCAAAACAACCTGTGAATTTGAGTTATCGAAAACGCTTGCCGAAATGGGCATGCCGAGCGCTTTTGCAATTACACCGGCCGACTTCTCCGGAATGACCGGCAAACAAGACCTTTTTATAAGCAACGTCATTCACAAAGCCTTCGTGGATGTGAACGAGGAAGGTACAGAAGCTGCCGCAGCGACGGCGGTTACTATGAGGCTTATCAGCATGCCACCAGAGTTTCGGGCGGACCATCCTTTTGTATTCACGATACGTGAAAATCAAACAGGAAGTATTTTATTTGTTGGCAGAATTTTAGACCCAACAAAATAAAAACTTACATAAATAAATTCGGTAAATTCTTTCTATGGCTGGTGCCATTCCAAAAGCCGCTGAATTAGATGCTGTATTTTATCCTTCTTTCAGCCGGATTTCACCCCAAAACGGCTAATCACTCATTTTCTCATGTCGAACGTTGACAGAATTTTTTATATAATTCTGTGTAATTTGCAATAAAAAACTATCCGAAGGCGTCTAAGTATATGAAAAGACAAAAAAAACTTCAAATTAAGGAGGTATACAATGAAAACGTCAAAAATTACATTAGCGAAAACAGCAGTAGTAATAAGTTTGCTGGTGGGGTTGTCCAGTGTTGCATTGGCAGATACCAAGATAAATATAGGCTTTGGCTCCGGCCGGTCGCGTCTTAATCGCAGTCACCGTCCCAAACAAAGATTTTTTCGTCGTCCCTCCCGTCTAAGAGAGAATCAGCGGCTTCGAGAACGGAGCCGAGAAACCATTGTTCTCGGCCGAGAATGCCGGTTCGGCCGCTGGCCAAATTTTTATGTTTTTGCTGGGCCAAGGATAATTGAAAGAACACCAGTGATAGTTGAAGAAAAAACGGTTGTCGTGCAGCCAGCGGAATACGATGAAGATACACAGGCACTGTACGAGACCCTACGGCACAGAAAAGAAATACTTCTTAAACAACTTCAGACCAGCGATAAAGAACAGCGAAAGGACGCAATCAAGGAATTGGCAGGTTTTTCTTTTGATGATGAAGTAAGGAAAGAGCTCGAGAATATCATGCTTTCGGACCCCGACCCGGAGCTGCGAAAAGAAGTTATAAGGGCATTTGCTGAAGTAAAGAACACAAAGGCCCTGGATACCCTGGAAAAGGCAAGAGTGGAAGATTCGAAGTGGTCCGTCCGCAAAGAAGCTGATGAGGCAATCAAGAAGATAAAAGGATATTGATACTCGGCACCCAAAAGTACGCAACCATCCCCAATCAGCCAAAGGTGGATTGGGGATGGCTTCCAGGTTTAATTCAATTCTTGCCAACAAGCTTAGTAACGTAAAACAAGTCTTTACTAAAATTTATGCTTGTCTATCGCCCAGCGTGTGGTTATGATAAGTGGCGATTACAATATAAAATTGGCACTGTAGCAGGCAGCTTTGCTGCTATTGTCATAAACCACTGCATTTATTTGTAAAGGAACAGAAATGAAATATGACGTTAAGAGTCTTTCATTGGCCACAAAAGGTAAAAAACGCATTTTCTGGGCCGACTCGGATATGCCCGTTCTGGCACAGGTACGTAAAAGATTTGCAAAAACCAAGCCACTAAAAGGAGTGAATATATCGGCCTGCCTGCATATAACCGCAGAGACGGCAAACCTGGCCAGGACTTTCAAAGCGGCGGGTGCAAACACCGTGTTGTGCGCCTCCAATCCCCTGAGCACTCAGGATGATGTTGCCGCCTCTTTAGTCAAGGATTTTAAAATTCCGGTCTTTGCAATATGCGGAGAAAACCGCCCTACCTACTACAAACACCTAAATGCCGCCATAAATCACAAGCCTGTCATTACTCTTGATGACGGCGCCGACCTCGTAAACGAACTGCACACGCGCAGAAAGAACGATGCCAAAAGAATCATCGCGAGTATGGAAGAGACAACAACCGGCGTAATCCGACTGCGGGCAATGGCGAAAAACGGCATACTGAAATTTCCCGTAATCGCCGTTAATGACGCGGCCACAAAACATTTGTTTGACAACCGTTACGGCACAGGTCAATCAACGGTTGACGGCATAATCCGTGCTACCGATTTTTTGATGGCGGGGAAAAAAGTGGTGGCCGCAGGTTACGGCTGGTGCGGCAAGGGCTTCGCAATGCGAGCAAGAGGTCTGGGAGCCATTGTTATTATCACTGAAGTTGACCCCATCTGCGCTCTCGAAGCGGCAATGGACGGCTTCTCGGTTATGCCGATGGCACAGGCCGCTAAACAGGGCGACCTTTTCGTGACGCTGACCGGGAATAAAAATGTTATTCGTCCGGAACACTTCCGTGTAATGAAAGATGGAGCGGTAGTGGCCAACAGCGGCCACTTTGACGTTGAAATAGACATCAAGGGCCTGAAAAAAATGGCCAGGAAGGTAAACCGCAATGTCCGCAACGAAGTTGTTGATGAATATGTTCTCTCAGCCCACAAAAGAATTTACCTGCTTGCCCAGGGCCGATTGATTAACCTTGCCGCCGCGGAGGGCCACCCCGCAAGCGTGATGGATATGAGCTTTGCGACTCAGGCGCTTGCAACCGAGTTCGCCATAAAGAAAAAAGGGAAGCTGGAAGTTGCCGTACACAACGTTCCCGTAGAAATAGAACAATGGGTAAGCAAGCTCAAGCTGAAATCGATGTCGATACAAATCGACAAACTTACGGAAGAACAAATCCGGTATCTGGCATCAAGCGGGGAGGGGACATAACAGCCTACTCGTGCCGGAGTGACTCGATGGGGTCCATATTGGCTGCTCGGTAAGCGGGATAAATCCCGAATGTTATACCCACAAGTGCGGATATCCCAAACGACAACACAAGTGAGATCCCCGTTACAACGGTCGGCATATTTACAAAGTGCGTGACCAGATACGGTATCAGCGAGCCTAACGCAATACCCACCAATCCGCCGGTCAACGTCAACATAACCGTCTCGGAGAGAAACTGCACTACAATATCGCGCCGCCGGGCACCAAGCGCCCGCCTTATGCCTATCTCACGCGTACGTTCCGTGACAGTGGCCAACATAATATTCATAATACCAATGCCGCCCACCAGCAATGATATCGCCGCAATTGAGCCAAGCACAATACTGAAGATACGCTTGGTCCGCGCCGCCTGCCTGAGAAGCTCAAGCGGCACTACAATTTGATAATCTTTCTTCTCGTGGAACCGACTCAACAAACTGTCCAGTATATCACGGGTTGTAAGAACACGCTCCATCGAGGTAACTTTTACAATGATTTCCTGCAACTCGACCTTTTGTATGCTTTCTCTACCGCCGGAAAATTGTGCGGACAGCTCTCCAAAAACGGCCCTGAAAGTGGTAAGCGGTATATATATATTGCCTACAACACCTCCGCCCGTCGTTTCCGGCGCCGGACGGCCAATGGGCATACTCGGTTCGAGCTCAACCGGTCCTGCCGAGCTGACCACACCCACAACACGATAGTAGTTACCCTTTATCTTAACGTGCTTGCCAATCGGCTCATCCACAACGAAAAGCCCGTTTATCACCGACTCATCGACGATACAAATCCCACGCTTGTAATGCAGGTCGATGCTGCTTAGAAATCTGCCTTGTTTCAATTCGACTGGCGAGATTTCAGGATACCACGGTATGGTACCAATCACCTCAATAGCAACTTTACGGTTACGATACCAGACTTGCTGCATTATGCGTCGCACAGGTACAACCACTTCCACGTCCGGTATCGTATTGCGAAAATGTTCTGCATCATCATACGTCAGGCCGTAGACACTTACTCTTTCGGACTCCTGCCCGCTGGCGCTTTGCTCCTCAGGCGGCTTTACCGTCTTAACTATGATATTACGACTGCCCAGACGCGCGATTTGTTCCTGTGCTTCCCGGCTGGCTCCCTCCCCGATAGCCAGCATGGCAATAACCGAACAAACCCCAAAAATTATGCCCAGCGACGTCAGAATCGATCGCAGACGGTGCATCCACAAACTCTTTGCACCCAGCTTGATTAGCCGTTTGACTCTAAATACAAGCATAAACTGTTACCGCTTCTTTTCCTCCACACGCTCGATACGACCATCGAGCAGATGTATAACCCGCTGTGCCCGCTCGGCTACGCTTTCCTCATGTGTTACTACAATAATTGTCTTACCTTGATGGCACATCTGGTCCATAATATTCAGGATTTCTACCCCACTTTGTGAATCTAGATTACCCGTCGGCTCGTCCGCAAGAATTATCAACGGGTCGTTTGCAAGGGACCTGGCAATAGCCACTCTCTGCTGTTGGCCGCCGCTTAATTCCGCCGGCCGATGTCCGAGACGGTCGCCCAGTCCAACCATCTCGGCCAACTCGCCCGCCCTTCTGTAACTTTGGTTTTCTAAAAGCCCCTGATAAAACATCGGAATTTCAATGTTCTCTATCACGTTAAGCTGTGCAATCAAATTATACGACTGAAATACAAATCCAATTCGCGCCCCGCGAATCAGGGACAATGCGTCATCATCCAGCTTCGAGACGTCCCGGTCGCCGAGAAAATACTGCCCACTCGTAGGACGGTCCAAGCAGCCAAGCACGTTAAGGAGTGTTGATTTGCCGGAGCCGCTCGGCCCCATAATGGCGATATATTCACCCTGCTTAACTTGAAGGTCCACTGACCGCAGGGCATGCAGTTCCACTGTCCCCAATTGATATATCTTGCACAGATTTTCCGTAGCAACGATAGGCATGTCTATTCACGGTTTATTGTCTTTCTCGCTACTGAGGACCTGTCCGTCCTACTTCAGTGCTGTTGTGCGACAATGGTCCCCTTTTATCCTTCTCGCCGGCCTGGCCTTCAATATACCTTGGCGGAGCAAGCAAGACGTTCTGGTTTTCTCTAAGGCCCTGCTTGATTTCAATAAAACTATCATTGAACACACCGGTCTTGACCTCGCATGGTTTTAGATCCTTTGAGTCCAGCACATAGCAGACCTTTGAGCCATCGCGGTTCGCCACCGCCTGCACAGGGACACTTATAACATCACTCAATTCCTCAATGATGATTTCAACCTTCGCAGACATACCGGGCTTAAGTGAATAGTCCGTCCCTTCGATACTCACTTCCGTCGTATATACCTTTAAACCAGTATCAAGCCAGAAGGCCTGCGGGTCCGCCAGCGGCGCCACTTTCACAACTTCACCCGTGAAAGTCTTGTCGGGAAAAGCGTCGACGGTGATCCTGGTTGACAGGTTCGGCTCTATCTTATCAACCCAGGCCTCGTGTATCTTCACATCAACGGCCATCTCACTCATATCCGGTATCGATATGATTTTCTGTCGCTCATACACAGAGCCGCCCTCCTCAATGGGCCTGTTCCTGCTGGCCCAGAAGTCACCGCTTGAGCCATAAACAATCATACCCGGCCTCGACGCCCTGATTACGCAGGCATCAAGCTGTTTCTGCAGCTTCTCCAATCGTTCTTTCTGCAGCTTATATTGTGCCTCATTACTATCAAGTTTGGCCTTCGCCTGCGCCGCCTTTGACCGAGCCTTTGCTTCGGTACGCTGAAGCTCTCGCTTCGCTTCCTGATAGTCACTTAAGAGTTTTTCAGCTTCTTTGGGAAACTCATACTGCCGGAAAAGCTCAAGAGAAGTCCGTGCCTGCTCAAGTTCTATACCCAGACGCTTGACCTCTAACTTGTCCGCCTCCAGTTCCGTTCGCGCGACATATTCTTTACTATGCAGCTTCTGGGTCCAGTCCAGCTTGTCCTCGGCTCGCTTGAGTCTTTCCTCCGCCAGGTCAATATAAGATTGAAGCTCTCGCAGCTTTTGCAAGGCCTGACCACCAAGCTCCATCGCCTCACACAGTGAAGCTATCTCGTTTGTCGGATCAGAATGCTCTTCTGGATTGCCTATCAGTTTGGCTGCTACAGTCTCACCAAGATATTTTTGAAAGTCCATCAGACCAAACCGAATCTTCATCTGGCCGGCCTTGATGTCGCTCTCGTTCTGCTTTATCTGAATGTCGTACCCCTCTTTAGCCTCGGTATAGCCGGCCTTGGCGCCGGCATAAGTAATTTCCTGCTGCGAGAGCTGCTCGGTTATCTTTGAAGAGTCCAGCTCAACCAGCACCTTGCCGTCATTAACATCCTCCGGAGAAATGTAAATACCCTCGTCCACGATGCTGATTATCGTGCTTTGGCCTTCCACTTCCGATTTGATATCGAAGGTATTTCTGGCCTTTATAGCACCCGTTTCCGTAACGCTAATAGTCAAGGGCCCTCGGCGAACAATATATGTTGCCGCCGTTGTTTGCGAATTGCCACTGCCCGTTGAGATTTTCCAGATTAGAAATATCGCGATTATCAGCGCACCTAAACCGCCGAAAATACCAATTAACCGCACACGTTTTGGAATTTTCTTAAACCGTGACCCCGAGTTCACTGGGCCAACCAAGTCTTTCTGCCGACTATTTTGCATCTCAGATCCTCTTTGGTTTTCGCCCTTGTTCGGTGCCACTTTCACAACTCCCAAAGCCCGTCCGAGCGTACCTGCAAAACGCCGACATCTCTAAAGAAGTTAAGTTTTGCAACCGCATGGTCAACTAAAGCCGAGGTAAGCTCATTCTGAGCACGTAACAAATCATCCTGTGAATCGAGCAAGTCGCGTGTTGTTGCACGACCGGCCTGAAGCAATAAAGAGGTACTCTCAACCCGTGACTCTGCTAATTTTACACTCTGTAATTGTATTTGATGCCGCGTGGCCGCCTCCTGCAACTGACGATATGCCTGCCGGACCTGCAATTTTATACGGTCGGTCATCTCCTCATAAGTCCGTTCACTTCGCGTAAGAATAATCTGCGCCTCCCGATACGCATTACGTTCCGCCGTGCGTTCCAAAGGCAGGTCCAGTTCCAGACCCAGTGAGTAGAATCCATCGTGAAACCGCATTCTCGCAAAACCGGTATCAGGCGTAGAGCCTATGCTGGCATTTGCAATCAAATTCAGCTCTGGCCCCAGCCCATCGGCCGCAACCAGAACCTTACGCTCCGCATCCCAGATTGCACCTCGGCTGTTTTCAAGGTCCAGCCGCTGTATCAACGCCGTTTCAACCGCCTCACTTACCGAATAATCCGGCTCAGACACGCCCTCTGCCGTTAACATGGCCAGCTCGTTCGGGTCCAACTGAACCACGGCATCGGTCGGCAATGCCAATAACAGCTTAAACTCGTCCAGCGCCTGCTTGTATTCCTGCCTCGCCCGGACAAGCCGGTCCCACGCCCTTAGCTTGTCCTGTTCAGCCTGGTCCGTCTCGAAACGTGGTAAACGTCCAGCATCAGCAAGCATAGCTACGCGTTGCTGCGCTATATTTAGAATTTCATAATTATTCTGCTCGTTCTTCACTACATCAAGCAGTTGCAATACACGGTAATAGCTGGTTACTACTGAGACTACAAATGTTTTGCGGAATCGGTTAAACGTACGTATTTGGTATAAGGCGTTTCGTTCTGCCTGCGTGAGATTTTCCTGTGCAATCCTTCGGCCCGAGCCTCGCATCAATGGCCTGGTAATCGTGCCGGTCAACACCGAGCCCAATGTCGTCCTCGGGTCACCAGTCAGGAAACGAGCCCAGTCCAGGGCTATATTAGCACTAATTGTCGTTCCGTCAGCCAAAAGCTGTTCGAAACCGTAATCGGCCCCAAAAGATACAGATTCCTCATCACCTTCTCGATTCTCATCACCCCTTGTACCACCAGCATTAAAAAGACCGAACCATTTTGGCCGAAAACCGTCTCGCTCCAGAGTCAGGGCCAACGTTGTTAGATAAAGATTTTCTTTTGCCGTCTGATACTCACGATTATGGGCGGTAGCCAGTGCAACGGCTCGAGCCAAACTCATAACACCGGAAGGTGGCACCATAAGTGGAAGAAAAATATCATCGGGCGAGGGTGTAACATCACTAATTCTATAGTTCACCTTAGGGCCGAACCGAGACTGCCACTTCTGGTCGATTATCTGGTAAACTTCCTCATCTGCTTCTCGCTTGTAGCCCTCCGTACTGCAGCCTGAAATGCCGCTCAGGCACAGCCCGTAAAGCAAAACCAAACACAACAGGCCACCCTGCCGAAAACTAAGTGTCCCCAAACCCTTCTCCAGCATAGTACTACCGCCTTTTTAAGCGCACTGTCACCCTTTTCCAACCGTTACCTATTGTACAAAAAAAGGCCGTAAAAATAAAGCGAAAACGGCCCTAATCTCTACAACACCGCCCTTCAGGACCGATTGACCGTAGGAATTTAGAAACGCGACTAAAACTCAACAATCCATACATACAACATAAACCATACATCCCCAACTCCAAGCCGGGTAAATAAACCACAATTATGCTAATCCCTAAGCCAAACAGGCACGGATAAAACAGCTACCGCCTGATCTCCTGAGTATTAAGGATTTTTTATCGGACAATCGTTTAGAAATTTCGCTATCTGAGTGATAGATCAGTTAGTCTTACTCTTATTTTCTTGTCATATCACGGCCCTGCAGGTAAACTTTTAGGGAAAAGTTCAGGCTGAAAAGGCTTTTTAACAGCTTTTCACAATACCGGCGGCGTAGCCAAGAGGCCTAAGGCGACGGTTTGCAAAACCGTTATTCGTGGGTTCGAATCCCACCGCCGCCTATTGATGTTACCCCCTGCCAACTGGTAATTTTCTTTGTCTAACGTTCCACCATTCAGGCACTTACTATCAACTAAGCCATTATGCCAATCGGGCGGCATTTTCTCTAATGCTTTGCGTTCATCGGATATGCCCAGGTGTGTATAAACTCCAAGTGTAAGTTCCTGCTTACTATGCCGGGCCAACAGGCCGTGTTTGACGGCGTTTTGTGAGACGGCGGCCTTTCCTTCGCTGGTGCGTGGGCCTGTCGATTTTTGTGCGTTACGCCGGTTGGCGAGGATTTGGGCTTCGGTAGACATTATAAGCTCCGCTTAGTTAATAGTTCGTAGTTCATAGTTCGTAGTTCGTAGTTCATAGTTGATAGTTATTGATTATTCACTAATGATTATTTTTGACTGGGCCTGCTGGCCCCAAAGGCCGTGCCCTTCGATTACACTCAGGACTCCGCCACGCTGTGGCTTACAGATATGCAGAGATTGGCGAAATCCGAAATCCTAAGCACTAAATCCTAAACAAATCCAAATAACACAAATTTAAATGTTCAAAACCTTTTCTGGCTTGACAGATAATGCTTTTTTTGCGTGTATCTGCTGATACTAAGACGTGCGGTTCTCCGCTATATCTGGCGCCTACGGGCGGTGTATATTTGCCTGCTGGCAAACATACCTATATTTTAACATATTTTCAAACATAAGTCAACAAAAAAAAGGATTTTTTTAAAAAATCCCCTTGTCGCAAGATGATTGTCCCCCCAGCACAGGACTGGGGGCTATATAAAAACGACAAATTCCCCCCACCGCAGGGGTGGGTAAAACGGCAAACAAATTCCCCCCACCGCAGGGGTGGGTAAAACGGCAAACAAATTCCCCCCACCGCAGGGGTGGGGGCTGCTATGAGGTCAGCCGTCAACGGTTATGATTATTTTTTTTCTGTTTTAATTCATAAGCATCCTTTCTCTGCTGATCAACGGCTTCGGCTCAGTCTGCTATTCGTGCTCGGGGCACAGGTTA
>Ga0315539_1000353_pt1 | contig 34703 bp, 40 predicted proteins | sample SalMarSW160150MG_FD_203097 | JGI IMG/M metagenome (GOLD analysis project Ga0315539, IMG submission 203097) | Salt marsh sediment microbial communities from the Plum Island Ecosystem LTER, Massachusetts, United States - Salt Marsh Sediment SW1601-150 ...
TGCTCGTAGGCAACGGACTTTTCGCAGATGTGCAAGACGTCTGCAGGATCGCTCCAGGGAATTCTGCCAACGTTGACCTCGGAATAAAAGTCAATCGGATCGGAATCCTCGCCCCACTGATAATCCCCGTCAGCATCCCAGGACAGACTATCAGGTTGAGAGAGTTCCGCATAGTATAAATCTGTCTCGGGTTGTCCATACCCTGTGTTCTGCCAGCACCGGCGCATGGGCACGTCGTCGTAGTCCCCGATGAGTAAAACATCTTCGATACCCCATTCGCCTGAAGCGTACTTGTCCCTGAGAAAGTTTCTGATTCTCTCTGCTAAATCATAACCACCGTAGTTGATATCGATCCAGGAGGTGGTCACCACCTCAACGGTTCTTCCTTTAGATATCTCCCAGTCCACCAGAGGCGTTATGGAGGAGGTCAGTTCATCCAAAGTGATAATAACAAAATCATGAGGGTCGATAATCGTGTTTGCCCGCTGCAGATACCAGCTCTGAGCCTGGTCGTAATTGAAGATGATCTCTTCTGCTATTTGTTCTGTCCGGGGAAGATTATCAATTATAATGGTTTCCAGCGAGAGATCCTTGGGAAAGGTATAGCTTACCTGGACAGTGACTTCAGGATAATAGTCGAGTTGACCGGATAGAGGACGGTAGCTGAAGGGCGTGACTCTCACATCTACAAGATTATACTTCCTGTAACCCGCACTGCGCATGAATTCAACGACCTTCTCCGGATAGGATTCATTGGTGCCATAGACAGACATGTAGTTCTCTTCATACATCTGTCTTTCTCTTTCATAGATGAGAGGATCCTCCTCACCTATCACCCTCGGTAACCGAACAGGCGCTATCTCATATCTTCCAAGAAGCGTCACGCCTTCACCGGCAGTGAAGGTAACCTCAACAACCTCAGCTCCGGGCGGAATGGCTATGGCAAAGATCTTTGAGGGCAAGTCTGGTTTTCCTGGGACCAAAAGATGACCAAAATCCTCAACCAGGATTTCTTGTCCTCGCTCTGTATCCCTAACCTCATATGTCCCAACAGGTATGGTAACGCTGATTTCCCCATCAACACCTACGGCCACGCTGCATATCATAAGTGTGACGACAAAACAGAATGCTGCTGCCCCGTATCTCTTAACGTTCCCGATTTGCATTCTTTCCTCCTTTTAGGTAAGCGGAAGACCGGATTTTGTGTATCCTTATGTACAACACCAACATAATTATAACTAAAAAACCCGGATTGTCAAGGGAAATCGTGGCCGCGGGCCCTCGATGCGGAAGACTATTCTGCACCCCTTTTTGCAGCAACAACTGTAGCGGTCGCATTATGGTTATCAACTAATTATGTTGGCGACCTCAAAAAGGGCAAGAAGCGGAGTGCGCAAGCTTGCTTGCGCTGCGGAAGCTTTGCTCCCGCACTCCGATCCAAACGCACTCAAGAATTCGTCAGGTCAAAAAGTTGTTGCCCTTAATGCGACCCATTCTGTGTTTCGATCCTTCCACAACGTCGGGATGGCGACAGTTCGACTTTGGTCACTATGCCTGAGCAAGGTCGAAGGGAGCTTGCCCTGAACCGTATGGTTCGGGGCTTGCCGAAGCATGAATCGAACCCCGACTTCTTTTGTTCTGTCAGGTTACGCTCATGACGAGCCGTGAGCAAGACCTGACACAACCGGCAAATGATCAAACTATCTCCCACCCCTCCTCACACTCCCTTCAGCTTGTTAAGATACTTCTGCCGCAGCTTCGCCAGCTTCGGCGTGATGACCGCCTGGCAGTAGGGCCGCTCTCGGTTTCTGCGGTAGTATTCCTGGTGATACTCCTCCGCCGGATAGAACCCCTGGTGTTTTTCAACCGCAGTTATGATCGGATTCTCCCATATCCCGGAAGCTCCCAGTTTCTCAATCAACTCTTTCGCGACCACTTGCTGCTTCGGTGTATGATAGAAGATCACCGACCGGTACTGCGTGCCCACGTCTCCTCCCTGCCGGTTCAGGGTCGTCGGATCGTGGATGGTGAAGAAAATCTCCAGCAGCTCCCTATATCCCATCTTCTCAGGGTCGAAGGTGATCTGAACCACCTCGGCGTGCCCCGTGGTGCCGGTACAGACCTGTTCGTACGACGGATTCGGCACCGTGCCACCTGCATACCCCGACACGACCGACCTCACACCCTCCAATTGCTCGAACACCGCTTCCAGACACCAAAAGCACCCGCCGCCGAACGTCGCCACCTCTAAATTTCCTTTTTCAACCATCGAGCACTCCTTCATACGCTAAGTAAGATAGGTTGCTGAGCCGTTTGTGATTACCCGTTTGCGCCTCTCAGACACACGATATTTCAACGCGGTCACTCACGGGCGTTGGAGAAACTGCAGGTGGAAGAAAACTCCCAGGGAACCCTCTCCCCTGGGGGAGAGGGCTAGAGTGAGGGGTACTTCGATCACTTTCTTGCTCTTGTACTAGCTCAAAAGCTTGACCATTATAGCCTTCTGAATATGCAGCCTGTTTTCCGCCTGATCGAAGACCACCGAATGCGGACCATCCATCACCTCATTGGTTATCTCCTCCCCTCTGTTTGCGGGCAGACAATGCAGCACTATACAATCCTTCTTGGCGTGCGTAAGCAGCGTCTCATTGACCTGAAAACTCTTAAGAAAATCCTTCTTCTGCTGAGCCAGATGCTTCTGTCCCATACTTGCCCAGACGTCAGTGTAGACCACGTCCGCATCCTTGATCGCTTCCATCGGATCATGGGTTAAGGTTATCTGACTTACGCCGGCTTTTCGAGCATTTTCAAAGATCCTCTCATCTGGTTTGGTCTCGGGGGACGTGCCGATTCTCAAATCGAAGGCAAAGCGGGTGGAGGCATTCAGCCAGGAGCTGGCTACGTTGTTGCCATCTCCCAGATAGGCTATGACCAGATTCTCGACGCTCCCTTTCTTCTCCACCACGGTGAACATATCTCCCATCACCTGACAGGGATGCAAAAGATCGGTGAGCCCATTGATCACCGGAACGTCGGCATGTTCTGCCAGTTCCTCCACCTCCTCGTGAACGAAGGCTCGAATCACAATCATGCCCACAAACCGGGAGAGCACCTTGGCGCCATCATAGATTGATTCCCTCACCCCTAAGCCAATCTCGTCGCCGGTGATGTGAAGGGATTTACCCCCCAACTGTCCGATTCCAACCTCAAAGCTCACCCTGGTTCTCAAGGAAGGTTTGTAGAATATGCAGGCAACCGCCTTGTCCTTTAACGGCAGAGGTTTGATCTTCCCCGACTTCATATCCGAGGCCAACCGAAATAACTCTTTGATCTCTTCGGTAGTAAAATCCGGAATGGCTAAGAAACCTTTCTTCATTTTTTTCCCTCCAGGACGGACCCTCGATTCCGATGGATCTTCGATCTCGAGGATTTTTGGCTAAATCTAAGCTCCTTGGGCAGGAAGTCAAGGAAAAGTTGAATGAAATAAAGTGGGGCGGGCTGTAGGCCCGCCCCGCACGATGAGCTCTGTCAGGCGGAGGTTCAGGGCCCGTTGAAAAGGCGGGAGCCTGGGGCGGGATGAATTCCCGCGCCTATGGGAGACAACCGGCTGCAATACATAGGGCAGGGTTCATCCTGAAGGGATTCACCCTGAAGGGCATTTAGCCCTGCCAAAGAATTTTTCGACAGTCCCTTCAGTTCCGCCCCCCGTCTCTCAACTCGAATCCTACCTAGTAATTCTCACACCAAAGCTCGTAATAGGCTCGGGGATGGGCACAGGCCGGGCAAATCTCCGGGGCTTCGGTGCCCTCATGAACGTATCCGCAGTTTCTGCACTTCCATTTCATCGGCTTGTCTTTTTTGAATACCTTCCCCTGTTTTACATTGTCACGCAATTTGAGATACCTTCTCTCGTGATACTTTTCCACGCTGGCTATTTCTTTGAAGGTAGCTGCTACCTCGTCAAACCCCTCGTCTTCTGCCACCTTGGCGAAATCCGGATACAAAGTTCCCCACTCCTCCTTCTCCCCGGCGGCGGCAGCTTCCAAATTCTCTGCCGTGCTTCCAATGACACCGGCAGGATAGGCGGCCACGATCTCAGCGTTACCGCCTTGCAGGAATTTGAAGAATCTTTCCGCGTGTTCCTTTTCGTTCGCTGTGGTCTCCTCGAAGATACTTTTGATCTGTTCGTAGCCTTCCTTCTTGGCCTTGGAGGCGAAGAAGGTGTATCGGTTACGCGCCTGCGACTCTCCGGCAAAAGCAGCCAACAGATTCTTCTCTGTTTTAGTTCCCTTCAAATTCTTCATCGGTTCTCCTCCATTTTCACTAATCGGTGACAACCTGAAGCCCAAGCTCGAAAAAACCTCGGACCGCTTCAACAGTCAACTCGAGTTCTAATGCTCCATCATCCCCGGCGTATCCAGGGTGAACCAGTAAAACTGACCTATCAAAGCTTGTTTCTCCGCATTCAGAATGTTGTAGTGCCGGTCTTCCTCTTCCGCCAGCTTCAAGAACATCTTCTTGGCTTCGGGGTCCTTAGTTTCTGCGGCACTTTTCCTATAGAATCGGTATGCTTCGTTCTCCGCTTTTATTCCAATGTCCAAAGCTTCCGAAGCAGTAGTATTATCCCTGATGTCCACGTTCACGGCTTTCACCTTACCTGAATCGAAGGGAAACTCTTTTCCCCCGGTTACTTTTTGGTAATGATCCTCCAAAAGCTTCCGATGCCTTTTCTCATCCGCAGCCAGGAATTTGAATTTCTCCTTGCCGCTCGGGTTTTTGATGGTGTCGGATAGCTTGGTGTAAAAATCAAAGGCGGACTGTTCATTGTAGATGGCAAGAGAGAGTGCCTCTGAGGCGCTCATTTCGGAGGTGATCTTGCCTTCTGCCTCCTTATACGTCTTTTTCTCTTCCTTTTTCATTGAGCCTCTCCTTGAATGAATTTGGTCAAGCCCACTTCAGCACGTTTTCATCGTATTCGGTTTCCAGACGAAGCTTATGCTTCGACTCCTCTTGCGCCAGAACGGAGAATACCTTCTTAAGCTCTGGGTTTTCCGTCCCTGCCTGTATGTGGCTGTACAACTTGAAAGAGTGTTCTTCTCTCTTTATGGCCAGCCGCAGAGCAGAAGCGTAATCCATGTCCGGGTCGAATTCCTGTTCATCCACGAAATCGCCGATTTTCAGATCAGGAATGGTCTCCAGCTTGTACTCGGAAACGTTCTTCTGTTCCACTCCCTCAAGGATCTCCCGATGTTTTTGCTCTTCCTTAGCCAGCTCCGCGAACATCACTTTTGTCCCGGGATTCTTCACCTTTTGGCTGTAGGTGGTGTAAAGATTATAGGCTTCCGCCTCCTTGCGAACGGCGAAGGTCATGACCTCTTTGAAGTTGTTGAGCTCCATGTCTCCTCCTGTTTAACGTTGAACTCTTCTGTCTTCTTTACCTCTTACGTTTCTACTTAACTCATTATTAGCCAAACTCAAAACGCCTGTTATCAGAGGCGCTGAGCGTACTACGTCACTGATTCGCCTCTCAGATTTGAAATATCTATCCCTGCCTCCGTCAAAAGCTTTCATCGTCCACGAATGAACAGAGTGCTTCAAGTTGATCTCTCCCTGTCGCCGTCCGAGATGTACTCTTTTACTTGGCTCTCTTTTGACTGCCTACTTCTTCTGACCGTCTTGTTGGAGCTTGAATTCCAGCCAGTCGTGCATCTCCTGAATGTTTTTGGACATGTACCATCGCCCGTTGGCAAACACACCATAATCGGCTCCGGCCATGGCTGAGGCATAGCGGGTGGAATTAGCAAAGAAGAGCCACTGCTCCACCCATTTCTTCTCGATGGCTTCGTCGAACAAGTTAGCTCCCTGAGGCAGTCCCTGAGCCGCTCCTTTCTCCCATGCGGTCGACACAATCTTGGTGGCGGTCAGCGTCATCTCGTTTGTGGTCTTTATGGTGTTCTCGAAGCGCTCGAATTGGTTATCCACCCACTGGCTGCTGTGGCAGGACATGCACACCTTTCGCATAGTCTGGCGCCTCTTTGCCATCTCGTCTTGGTCGATCAAAAACTCCGATGCCGGCTCGCCGGTCAACTCGGTGGGCATCGGCAGTCCGGCTTTGTTCCGTATGATAGAGGTATTGGGAGATTTGGGGTGAGGGTGCGCGTAGATCACACCCAGGATTCTCCACCACAGACGATCGTTCATCTGGTGACTCCGCTCGATCACAACGTCTCCATTGCCGGTCGCAACCAGACTGACATGACAGGTAGCACAGGTGGGCGCAGTGAAGTCCTTTCCCACCACCCAGGGCACGTCCTCAAAATCCCAATCCTTATGTACAGAGGAGAAGATGTTGCCGTGTTTGCTGACCTCATACACCTTGTACGCCGGAACGTCCGGTCCCTTGTGACATTCCGAACAGGTATATGGCTTTCTGGCCATCTGGATGGAAAACTGATGCCGGGCGTGGCACGCGGCGCAGGATCCCATGCTCCCATCCGGATTGATGCGTCCCACCCCCTGATTGGGCCAGCCCCTGAGGACGGGAAACTCCATCTCACCCAGTATGGTCTCTCTGGTGGCGGTGCCCTGCACCGTCACGTCGGTTCCGTGACAATACAGGCAGGATTCGAAGTTCGTCATCTCGTCCGGATCTGTAAGCGACGTATTGGTGCCGTCAAAATCCTGAATGCCGTTGACCGAATTAACTAGACTACTATAGACAGGATTCTCGGTCAGAATGACGTGAGCATAGGACATGATGTTTTTCTCATACTGGCTCTTCTCGATAGGATGGCAGGTGGCACAGTCATCGGGGGTGACCACAGTGTGAACCTGATAAGCCCCGTGTGCAAAGGTATCTTGGTGCTTTTCGGGATTCAGGGTATGGCATTCGGCACAGCCAACCGTGGTCATGGTCAAATATTCTGGAACGCTTTCTGCCGACACCCGCCGTGCCAACTTTTCCTTCTGGAGGGCCTCTGCCGGAGTCACCTTGGCATGACGGCTGTTCAGCCAATCGGCCACGATGCCCGGATGTGTGCTGGCATGGCACATCAGGCAGCCTTCGGTATCTTCGCTGGAGCTTGGCTCTTGAGCAATGCCAAGGCTGAACAGAAAGGAAAAAGCGAAGAGCGCTGCTAGTCCAAGTATGCTTTTCTTCAACGCCCGATGGGTGCACCTGATGCCACTTGGGCATCCGACAATTTTATCCCGATTATGATACATGGCCTCCTCCCTGGTTACGGCTTAGTGTTGACCAAGCCCTTGCTTCTGATCTTTTTTGGATTTGATCCTCCAGCCAGCTTTGTTCGCTCCTCTCTAAACTTCGATTGAGTTTTCCCACAACCCATGAATGTTGCAGTATTCAAGGGCAAAAAACGTTTTGAACTCATCGAGCTTCACGTGTGCGATAACTGTGGGAGAAACATAAACCGGCCCCAAATCGAAGGTGCCCAGATGGATCACCTGCCCATCTTTTTTCACTCCATGAAGCTGAATCCATTTGATATGATGCTCCACGGTGTTAGGATGGGGTACCTCCTTGCCCACGGTGACCATCACGGTATCCTCGCCGCATTCCTTGCACTTCTTGATCTCGATAACAGGCACGTGTTTCTCTTTGCCTTCTGCCTCCTGGGTTTTCAGGATTTCTCCGAACCTCATGGCTAAACCTCCTTCTTTTTTAAAAGGTTTCCAAATTCCTCGCCGATCTTGGCGGTCTTTTCTAATTCTCCATCATCCGGAACATATTGCAGATTTATACTCCCCAGAGGCATCTCCCATTTAAGATTTTCCAGGACAGCACCTATCTTCTTGACGGCCTGACCTCCCCATCCATAGGAACCGAAAACAAAACCCATTCTCTTCTTAGGCCGAAGGCCTTCAAGGTACGTGAGAAAAGCCCCTACTGCGGGGAGCATGCCATTATTCAATGTTGGCGAACCGATCAAAACTCCTCTGGAGGAAAGCAAGTCTGTCATAACGTCGGATATGTCGTTGGTTTTCAGACTTCTCATGGTTACCGGAACTCCTGCCTTCTCCATCCCGTCACGTAAGGCATAAGCGATTCTTTCAGTCGAGCCCCACATGGTATCGTAGACGATCAAAGCCTTGCTTTCGGATTGGTTATCCGCCCACTTCTGATATGCTTCAAGAATCTTCGGCAAAAAGGAACGCCAGATCACCCCGTGACTGGGGCCAACCATTTCGATATCCAAGGCGGAAAGTGCTTCCAGCGCCTTTTTCACCTGCTCGCCATAGGGCAACACGATATTAGCATAGTACTTTGCGGCTTCCTGGTAAAGGATATCCCATCCCACCTGGTCGTCGAAGCGCTCCGCCGAAGCTATGTGTTGTCCGAAGGCGTCATTGGGCAAAAGGAGCTTCTCCTCCGGCACATAGGTGGCCATCGAATCGGGCCAGTGCACCATGGGGGTGAGAAAGAACTGCAAGGTGCGTTTGCCTACGTTTATAGAATCACCGCTTTTCACCACCTGGAAATTCCATTCCTGCCTGAAATGCTGGCGCAGTCCTTTTTCGCCATTAGGCGAAGTTATCACTTTCGCCTTGGGTGCCATCTTCAGTATCTTGGGAAGGCTTCCCGAATGATCCATCTCCACGTGATTGGCTACGATATAATCTATGCGGGAAGGGTCAACCACCTCCCTTATCCGGGAAAGCATCTCCTCAAAGAGATAATGCTTTACCGTATCCACCAGCACTATCTTTTCGTCAACAATCAGATAGGCATTATAGGTGGAGCCTCGCTGGGTGAGATAGCCGTGGAAATTGCGGAGATTCCAGTCTATTCCCCCTACCCAGAATATTTTAGGTTTTATCTCTATAGGTTTCATTATCTATCTCCTGGCATTTCTTTTCTCTGTACTGTCTTTGCGAGCCCATTTGGGCGAAGCAATCTCTCGCTCGTTGGTCAAGGTTCCCTTTCAGGATGAACCCTTACCCTTCACCTTCGACTTTCGGCCCAGGGCAAGCGTACCCTGAACCAACAGCAATCATTGATCTCCTGACATTACTTTTCTCTGTACTGTCTTTGCGAGCCCCGCCAGAGGCGGGGTGAAGCAATCTCTAACTCGTTGGTCAAAGGCGCCCTCACCCTTGATCTTCGACTTTCTAAACCAACGCCAGTGATTCTTCTCCCAATTATTCCTGCAAAGACTCACATGAATCTCTCAAATCTCTCCTTCTTTGCCTTGCATATCGGGCACAGCTCAGGCGGCCCTTCTCTAGCGCATAAATAACCGCAAACCTTGCACCTCCACACCGGTTGAGAAAGAGAAGATGTGCCTTTCCCCGGGGATTTGGACTCTGCCTTTTTCCTCTCTTCCGCAGACGGACGCCTTTCCGGTATCGACTCTATTTTCTTTTTCCCGTCCAAGACCGTCCGTGATACATAAAGGGAACAATAGCAGTTACCATAATCATTCAGATCCGGGTCCCTGTAATCACAGGGGCAGATTATATCAAGGTCTTCCTCCCTGACCCCGGAAGCCAGCCTGCACGGACATGCCCAGTAGCCATACCTTTTTTCGTTTGTCAACAAACCTTTGACCAGCTCCTTGGTGTGCTCCACATCCGGATTCAGATGATACCCGGACGCTTCAGCCTCCCGGTTCAGCCTCTCATAGAGCTTCTCTATCTCTTTTCCAGTTACTTCTGTCTTATCACTCATGAACTCACTGCCTCCTTGATCTCATCCTCTTTGTAGCCGACAATGCACTTGCCTTTTACCACTACAGTTGGGAAGGTGCCCCGCGGGTTCCAGTGTTCCATCTCCGCCATCGCCTTCCGCCTCTCCTTTCCTTCCAGAAGGTCAACGTCGGTATAATGATATTCGACCCCCAAATCGTTTAGAAGACGTTTGGTCTTTTTGCACCATCCACATGTGCTCAGGGCATACATCATAATATGGCCTGCCTTCTTGCCTTCAACGTGTTTCATATCCATATTTCGCACCTCGTTATGCTTCTTCGCCATATATCACAAAACACCACTACCGTTTTAACGCTTTAGCAACCCGGATACCCCTGCAACCCAAACGGGAACAAGAATCCATCCGAGCAGTTTCCAAAGGGTGGCAAAGGAAGTGAACCTGATTATACCCCACAGAGACCGAGAAGACGGTTTCCACTCTGACCCGGACGGGGTCTCCACCGGAAGAAAGAAACCTAAACTGACCCAAACGGCTTCCCTGTATTTTAGGCAGGGCACTGAGGCTCCCGTGGGGTTAGGACCTTGATTGGGCTCCACAGCTCCGTCAATCTGAAAGATAAGGGCTCCAACGAGGACAATAATTGGGATGACCACTGAAAGTCGCCAGAGCTTAACTCCATATCCGGTCAACGCCCCAAGGAATCGATCCAAGACCCAGGATCCTGGTGTCCTCCGCAATGTGATCTGACGAGACTCCACTCGCTTACGTTTATAATAGACTTTATTTGCCAGATGCTCTTCTCCTGGCCGGCGCAATGTCCCTTCAAGCAGAGTAAAAGGCTGCCTGTCGTATGGGTCGAGTCGCTCCATCAGTTCTTCCCAGATGGAGATAGGATGGATGCGATCGTAGGTACACCCCCGTAGATCGATCTTTCCATTAAACTTAGTTGTAGCCGGACCCTGCGGTAATCCAAAGAATACAGTCCTAAAACTTGCATTGAGAAAGCTAACATCTGCGCCAAACACTGACTGTCCAAAACCAGCATCCATATCGAACCGACTTGCGAAAAAAGACACCGGTCCATTAAACCGTACCTCGGCGAAGGCGCCTCCCCCGCCAAACGCCGCACCCGAGAAGTCCACCTTTCCCTCAAAGGTTCCTTTATAATAAACAGCATGACCTTGAATTTTGGCACTGTTGAAATTGGCTTTTCCCCTAAAGGTGGCCTCAGTGAAATCAACATTAGTACCCACCCACATGTAAGCGAAGTCTGCGTCTTCTATGAAAATGACCTTCTCCCTAAAGAAACCGCTATCCCCAATATGAGCCCCGTGGAAGCAAACACCTTTACCAAATAACGCTCCGTCGAACTCAGCATTACTCCCGATTCGAATACTCCCAAAGTGGGCTCTGTTCTTGAAAGTCACACCGGTAAACATAGCTCGATCGTCGATCTGAGCACTTACAAAGTTAGCCTCTCCGCCAAACGTGGCTGAGTCAAAGAAGGCGGTTCCGCCGATCCTGCATCCGGTAAACATTGCTTTCTGCTTAAACACACCTCCCATGAAGACACAGCGACGCCCCACCTGCGCGGCCATAAAGTTGAAATCCTTCCAAAATGTGCAAGATTGGGCATATAAAGCTCCCTTAATCTGGACATCCGTAAGATCAACCATCCCTTGGAAGGTTGCGGCATTTAGGGTGATATCCTTCTCAACGGTCGCACCTGTGAAGTTCACATCGGATTCAAACGTTGAGCTATGAAAATTCACCACTTGCTTGAACTCCGCATACGAACAGTCCACAGGGCCTTTTATTTGCGTACGCTGAACAGTGATCTTACCTTCGATAACTTCGGATTCAAGGTCAAGAGCACCCTCAATCACCGCATTCTTGATCTCAACTGACTTCCCTGCTTTGATGGCATTCACCACCTCTTGTGCGGCAATTGGGTTTCCCTTCCGTTCTTCCTCGCTAGAGTCATCCCGCAAAACATATTTAAAGAGGTCGTCCGTTATTTCCTTTTTAGGCTCCATAACCTGTCTTCCCCAAGGGCTTTTTATGGTTACTAAAAGTGTGTCCTCTCGCTTTCTGTTAGCTCATTTGCCTCTCCGCAGCTCTTCAGCCATGGTCTTGATCTCCGTTATATCCCGCTGCATTTCACTCCAGCCGTACCATAACGCATAATCCGGGTTGGCGTGGAACGTTCCCTGGAAGGTTCTCATCCGATGTTCCAGATACATCAAGAACAGTCTCTGCTCGATCACAGTCGGCGCATCGTGAAATGTCAGCAGATCAGGAAATGGGTAAGCATAGCTCTCCGGTTTGGCAAGTATTCCATCCTGATATAAGGAAGCCACCGTGCGGATTCCCTCAGCCATCAGACGGTCAGCTTCTTTGATCATCAGGTCGCCTTTGTCCAATTCGGCCTTGGCAAAATTTCCGGAGTGGCACTGGCCACAAGTGTTTAACATCTTATCCCGTTCCTGTTGCCAGTCTTCCTGGGTAAGTCGAACAAGGTCCGCCGCCTTTACCACATCAAGCCTCGCAGTGGGGTTTCCCTCCGGATCAAGCACTCCCAGAGCCTGCAGAATCGTAGCCCGGTCAGCAGCCCACTGGCTGTCCTCCGGCATCGGCAGCCGCACTGCCAAAAATCCCCAGGCTGTTCGGTTGGCGTGGTTGCCATCCTGCATATGACAGGTCTGGCAGGTAGGAGCAGCAACGGCTTCGGGAAGGGTGTTGTTCTGCTTCAGCAAGTATCTGACGCCGTGCTTGGAAGAAGAATACATCTCCCATTGGGTATGATCGATGCCCATGTGGCAGGTCTGGCAGGCTTGGGGCTGCGAGGCCTCCTGAACCGAAAAGATGTGCCTGGTATGACATGCATCACATGACGCCACGCCAAACCCCGCACCGTCCTTTTTCAACTCCGCAATCTCCTCTTTCGTCTTCAACCCAATCTTATGGCACCCGCCACAACCTTTCATTCCTTCCATCAGGGCCATAGGCTGCCAGTGGGCAGTGGGCATGGCCTTCATGGCCGCCCACGCCAGGGCGTGCTTTCCGTTCTTATACTGTTTCACTCGTGTTTCGTGACAGCCCGCACAGGTCTCCGGCGTCGGAATGCCAACTTTCGCGACATCCTGAGGGGACTTGTGTTCATCTCCGTGACACATCGAGCAATCGATCCCGTTCTGACTGTGTTTGCTCAATTGCCAGTCGGAGACGATATTAGGAGTGACCCCTTTGTGGCATACAACGCACTTCTGAGCCGACGCACCGGAAGAGACGAGCACCAGCATCAGAAAGATCACCATGATCTTACATTTCACATCGCACCTCCTTTATCCTAGCAACCCATATGCATCATCATTCTTCAACGATGAAGCTAACTCAGACCCTCTGGGACCGTCAAGCGAATTGAACTGGTTCTGACACCCTTCAAGAACGTATCATCGTGAGCAACATCTTGAATCTGTTCAAAGCAGCAAGAGCATGCGGCTGATGGGCCGGCATTATGATCATTTCTCCTTGCCTTAAACGAAAAGCCTTTCCGGAAATGGTAATCTCCGCTTCGCCGTCAAGAAGGTACACCACCGCGTCGAATGGTGTCGTATGTTCACTCAGCCCCTCCCCTTCATCGAAGGCAAATGCCGTTATTGTCCCGGTCTTTTTGCTTATTATCTCCCGGCTGACCACGGCACCCTTCTGATAATCGATCATATTGGCCAGATTTATTGCTTGTGGCTCAACTCCTTCTGCGCCCGTTGGCTCGCTACTGTGCTTCATTCTTCTCTCTTTTTCTTCTTGTAGTCTTTGATTGCTGCCTGAAGCGCATCGGCCGCCAGGTTGGAACAATGCATCTTCTTTGGCGGCAAACCATCCAGCTCATCCGCCACGTCATTGCGCGTTATCTTCATGGCTTCGTCCACGTGCTTGCCTTTTGCCAGCTCGGTCACCATACTGCTGGTGGCGATGGCCGAGCCGCAGCCGAATGTTTTGAACTTGATATCGGTGATGATGTCATTCTCTACTTTGATATACATCTCCATCAAATCGCCGCACACTGGATTTCCCACCTTGCCGTATCCATCCGCATTTTCTATGGTGCCCACATTCTTCGGGTTCATGAAGTGCTCCAAGACCTTCTTGCTGTAACCTACATCTGCCAAGTCAATCACCTCCCTTATTCTAAAGCGGTGAGAGTTCTCTCAATCTCTCAACCGTCTGCTTGACCGCCTTTGCGACGGTAGGTATTTGTTCAGTATCGTTTGAACGTCCCAGTGTCATAACCAGAGAGCCGTGAGCCTCTTCATGCTTCAAGCCTGTTGCCAACAGAACGTGCGAGGGCTCCAGCGTCCGGGAGGTACAGGCGGACCCGGTGGCTATCTGTATATGGTGCCTCATATCCATGTTCAACAGTATGCTCTCTCCCTCTATGCCGCTGAAACGGAAACTGGCGTGGTGGGGAAGCCTCTGGGTACGATGACCCGTCAGGTGTGATTTCTCGATCTTCAGTATCTCGTCGATGAGCCTGTCCCTGATGCCCGTCAGCCTTTTGCTTTCCTGATCCATTTCATCCTTTGCTATCCTCGCCGCTTCTCCCATGCCAGCAATGGCAAATACGTTCTCCGTTCCCGATCTCAAACCACGTTCCTGTCCGCCGCCCGGAAGGATCGCCTGAATTTTGATCCCCGGCTTCACATACAATGCACCTGCACCTTGAGGCCCGTAAATGTCGTTGGAAGATAGTGTCAGAAGATCGATCCCGTCATTCTGCACGTCTATGGGTATGCGCCCTGCGGCAGCGGTCGCGTCTACGTGCAAATGCAAACCCCTTTCATGGACTATCTCGCTTATCTTTTTGATAGGTTGGATTGTCCCTATCTCATTGTTGGCATACATTATCGAGGTCACCGTGGTATCTTTGGTCACAATCTCCTTGAGTTTCTCTAACTCGACCAGACCTGTGGAGTCCACAGGAATCAGCGTCAGTTCGAATCCACTTTTCTGAAGCTCCTTCATGGGATTCAGAACCGAGATGTGTTCTATGGCGCTTGCCGCAACCTTCTTGCCCTTTCCCATGTTCCTGAGTGCGGTTCCCTTGATCGCCAGGTTGTTGGATTCGGTTGCTCCACTGGTGAAGATGATACAGGTTTCGTTCTCTGCGTTAATTAATTCTGTAACTTTTTTCCTGGCATCTTCGATGGCTTTTTTCGTCTCCAATCCTGCTGAATGAAGGGACGAAGGATTTCCAAAGATATCCTTAAGATACCTTTCGGCAAACCTCAATACCCTGGGATCGACCGGCATGGCCGACGCGTGATCCAAATATGTTTTTTCCATGATTTTCTGACTCTCCTGTTCTTTCGCTTCTAAAACCACATTGTGGCACCGGCATCCAGCACCAGATCGTTCAGGGTGGCGGCTCCGACTATCTTCACTCCCGGTATCAGGTCAACCTTCTCCCAACCCAACATCTGCTTGGATGCCTCACACACGTAGATCTCGATTCCCATCTCCTGGGTTTTCTTGATCATCTCCATCACACTGGGAAAAGCGCCGAGCTTTATCTTTTCGGCTTCACCCGGCTTAAGTATCTTCAAACCCATCCCCAGGTAATAGAGTTTTGGCACAAGATCCATGGCTTTCGCCGTTTGCGCTAAAACCAGAGGCGAATACTGCCTTTCCGGCTGGTCACTGGTTTGCACATATAGGATCGACTTTTCGTCTTTCATTCATTCACTCCTTTCCTGCCTCATCGCTAATCAAAACACATTGGAGAAACTGTCATTGCGAGCGCAGCGAAGCAATCTCACAAAGAAAGAGACTGCGGTCTGTTGGTCAGGGGTACCCCTACCCCTGACCATTCTTCGTTTTTCACTCCTATCTCTCTTTTTTTACAACCACATTTCTGCATGGCGGTGAGCATACACATACTTCCAAGTTTCGCCTCATTTCGTCCTTCGTATATAGAAAGTCAATATTGTCCCCGCTTTTTCGAATTTGACAATTTCATGTCCGGTTCTCTTGGCCCATCGTTTGATATCCTCTTCCGCTGCGGGATCGTCCGCCTCCACTTTCAACACCTGCCCCACCTCGATCTTGTCGATTTCCTCCTTGGTCATGGCAATCGGCATGGGGCAGTACAGGCCTACGCAATCCAGTTCCGCATCGGGAATAAGATCAGAATCCGTCATTGGCAACTCCTTTTTGCCTCAACCCCCTCAAGCCGCACTAATACAAACGCCCAGAATCGTCTTGCGTTCTCCCTGGCGCCTCCATTCCCTCTCCCCACTGGGGAGAGGGCTAGGGTGAGGGGGATCCTTCTGTCAAGGACTTCACTTCAAACTCTTTATAAAATCTATTATCTCATTCATGTCCGGCAGCTGAGGTATATCGTACACTTTGAAGAATACTATTTTCTGATTTTCGTCCACCACGATATTGGCTCTTTCAGAAGTGCCATGCTTATCTCTGAAGATTCCATACAGCTTTGCCACCTCACCGTGGGGCCAGAAATCAGATAAAAGGGGAGTATTCTTTATCCCCAGGCTCTCTGCCCAGGCCAACTTTGATGGTATGGTGTCTGTGCTCATGCCAAGCGCAACGGCGTTCAAGGAGTCCAAGGCCTCCTTATTATCTTCCAAAGACTTCATCTGCTTGGAGCAAACATCAGTCCACGCTAGAGGATGAAAGGAAAGGAGCACCCTCTTTCCCTTAAACTGCGACAGTTTGAATTCTTTTCCGTTCTGATCTTTCAAGGCAAAATCTTTTGCCATCTCTCCAATTCGCTCTTTTCTTACCTCTGTCATAGTCTTAACCTCCGTTAATTTGGCGTTTATTTGTCACCAGAAGCTTTCCCAACAAATCTTTTTGCAGGGCCGGGAGTCCTGCCTAAGCAGTAAACGGTGTTCACTTCTCGTAGGTCGGGCACCCCTGCCCGACCGCTCTTGTCTCCATTCATCTATCGCCGCTAACCACGGCGGCACGCTATGCCCTACGGGGACAGTAGAGCTCCGATCTTGCCTATCCTCTCTTCCCTCGACAGTCTCTTTGTCACAGGATTCCAATCTCCGAAAAGCTCCCGGTGATAGGGCGGCTTCTCTTGCCTGTAGATTATGCCCAGCGGCAGTTTATCCTGCCTTTTCGCAACAGCCACGGCTTCATCATAACTCTCTGGAACATGATCCAGAATCTCCACCATAGCATTATATTTCTTATAGGTATCGTAGAAGCTGACGCACGGCTGAAGAACGTCCACGAACGAAAAACCTTCATGCTCCACCGCCTGCACCATTATCTCCGCCAGGTGATCCAGCTTGACCGGATAGCCCCTGGCAACAAAGGTCGCTTTTGCTTCCAGCATAAGGCTCAAAGGATTCAAAGGCTCTTCGATACTCCCTCTCGGTGTGGACGGACCTTTAAAGCCTTTTTCGCTCGTCGGCGTAAACTGACCCGTGGTAAGCCCGTAAACGCCGTTATCGTGCAATATCACCGTGATGTCCGCATTCCTCTTGGCGGCGAAAATCATATGTGCTATCCCCTCGCCAAAGGCATCCCCGTCGCCGGCAAACGCCACCACCTTCAAATCGGGGTTGGCGATCTTCATCCCCTGCACCGTTGCCATGGACCTTCCGTGTATGGAATACAGTCCGCTGAGCTTGAGATAATCGAAGATCTTTCCGTGACAGCCGATACCTGCGGAGATCATGATCTTCTCCCTTCCGGTCCCCTTCCCCTCAAGTATCCTCACCGCTTTCTTAAAAGCACCGAGGATTCCGAAGTTGCCGCAGCCGGGACACCAGGTATTCTCTGCATAAGTGGCCAGATCGTCCATCTCAGATCACCTCCTTTATTCTGGCGGAAAGTTCAAGTGGATCGAAAGGTCTGCCGTCATATTTCTTGATAACATTCTTAGGCTCGATTCCGACTTTTTCCCTAAGCAGTGATGCAAACTGACCCTCGCAACTCAGCTCCACGACTATCGCCTCTCCACCCCTGTACTTCTCAAGCTCCCAAACGGGCAAAGGTTCAACATATATTGGCTGCACCACGGTAGCCTCGATATCGCCGCTCCTGAGAGCTTCCAAAACGCTCATGGTGGTTGATCCATAGGTTAAAATCACCGGACCCTTGTCGCCATATGTATTGACGGTATGTATGCCCCTTAAATAATCTGCAATTGTCTTGCACTTTCTGTTTCTCTTATCCTGCATCTTGGCGATCATCTCAGGCTCCTCGGTGGTCACGCCAAGTTCATCATGCTCGTAGCTGTCCCACTTAATGAGTTCCTTTGAGGGCGGAAACAGAAGCGGAGACACGCCGTTTTCTGTATCTAGGTATCTCTTGTATTCTCCACCGGCATGCATCAAAGGCTCGGGCCACTTCGCCTTGTTTGCGTCGATGTCAACGGTCATTCTGCTTTCTGCCAGGTGTTTATCGGTTAAGATTATCCCCGGAGTCTGGAACCGCCAGACCAAATCAAGCATTTCAGCGGTCAGGTAGAAAGCCTCTTCCGTGCTTCCGGGAGATGCGACGATTCTTGCGAACTCGCCGTGACCCTGATTGATGGCAAACCTGAGGTCTCCCTGGGCAGTATAGGTGGGCACGCCGGTAGACGGTCCCGGCCTTGAACCCATGTAACACAAAAGGGGCGCCTCCACCATGCCGGCAAGGGAAAAGGCCTCCTGCATAAGGGCAAAACCGCCGCCGCTGCTTCCAACCATGGATTTGGCCCCGGCAAATGCCGACCCGATCGCCATATTCATGACCGCGATCTCGTTTTCCGGGTGTACTGCGGTCACTCCCAGCTCTTGGTCGTGTGCTGCCAGGTAGTGCAGGATGGACGACGAGGGCGTCATGGGATAGGCATAGTACGTATCCAACCCTCCTGCCGCCGCCCCCAGCGCTATCGCTTCGTTGCCGGTGATTATCGGCCTTTCCTTATCTCCTCTCCCCAATTGAAACTTGCCGCCTATCTTCGGATGAACCATATCATAGACGGTCATCGCGTAGGCGATATTGTTTTCAACGTCTCTTGCATATTCGGTCTCGATGAGCTTTTTCAAACCCTCCTTATCTAATCCTATGGCAGCGGCCAAAGTTGCCACGGCGCCAACGCCTATTTTCAAATTGGGATTGGGATACTTTTTCGCCTCGGTGGTTAACGGAATGCCGACGCCTTCCGCTTCGGCAACGGTATCGGAGTTGTAGACCATAATGCCCCGCTCGGACAGATGTTCCCGGTGGATATCGTAACTCCTTTTGTCCGGAGCCACCACTAAATCTGCCTTGATATACTGGCTGGTGATCTTCCCCGTGGCCGTGCTGACCACAGAGAAGTTGTGACCACCCTTGATCAAACTCCCGTAATCGTCCATATTAAAGACCTGACGCCCCATAGTGGTGAAAAGACGGGCAGCAGCAGACCCCGCTTTTCTTACTCCCTCGCCGGCTTTACCACCCACTATGAACGTGAATACATCATCCTTCATTATCCCCAGCCTCCTTTCAGCCTCTTTCATCCTTCTGATCTGCGCACAAACGCTGTAACATTCTCGGTATATGCCAGACTCTTGACCCAGATTCTGAGATTCGCTGGCTCACGTTCAGCCAAGCTCTGTTTTTTCCCACTCTTCTATTCCACCTTCTATGATTTCGAAAGCTGAATTACTCTCGATTCTCTTGACCGAGCGGAGCTTGTTGTATCTGTCCCCATCCCGCTTCTTCAATTTGTCAAGCAGCCAATCGAATTCGTATCTCAACTGTCCACGAGTAACGGGTACTTTGACTGCTGTATCCTTCACTCCGATTTTCTTTTCATCAAAATTGTATCCTCGCCTTCTTGATTCTTGCCATATTCCCTTCAGATAACCTGCCATCGCTCTCTGGGGACAAGGATGCATCCTGAATCTTCTCAGTTGCGGGTGATTTCTGTACCCTTTTGTTGGCTCCCTCAGGATTTTCTGTGCAAGTAAAGATTCCCTCCATAAAGCCACAAGTCCTGCGGCATCAAGATACTTAGGGTGTATGCTCCATAATCTCAAATATTCAGCCTCCAAATCGAGAAATTCAGAACAGCCGCAAAGCTCACCCACAGGATGTAAGGTATGAGCAGTATCCCTGCCACGTGGGACACCTTGAAGAAATAGAGAATGGTCAAGAGTATCACCATCCACAGGACCGCGATTTCAATGAGCCCAGCCAAAGGCGATCTCAGTCCGAAGAACATGACCGACCACAAGACATTAAGAATCAATTGAAAGGCGAAGATGCTTAAAGCTATTTTTACCTTTTGATCACTTAAGCCTTTGTTCCACACCAGAAACGCAGCGATTCCCATTAACACAAAAAGGGTAATCCAAACCGGCGAGAATATCCAATTAGGCGGGGTAAAGGACGGCTTCCTCAAAGTGGCATACCAGGTTGGAATTGCGGGTGTGGTGAAAAGCGATCCGATCACACCTGCCAATTGACAAATGACTACGCTCGCTATCAATCTTGAGATCGCAAGCAGCGTGTTCTTCTCCATCTTATGCCTCCGGTTTCCCTTCTAGCTCCCTGTTAGAATCTCTCGAAGCGCGGGTTCTGCATCGGGATACTTAAACTCGTATCCGGAATCCAGCAGTCTCTTTGGCACTGCCCTTTGCCCGGACAAGATCAACTCCTTGGCCATCTCTCCCAAAAGCAGACGTAATGCAAAACCAGGTACCGGCAGCCATGATGGCCGCCTCAAGACCTTTCCCAAGAGCCCGAAGAAATCTTTGGACGTTAAAGGGTTCGGCGCTGTCAGATTGAAAACACCTTGCAAGTCTTCCTTTTCCATTAAGAACCGAATAGCCGTCACCTCATCATCAAGGTGAATCCACGGAATCCATTGTTTTCCGCTTCCCAGACGGCCACCGACAAACAGGCGAAAAGGCAGAAGAACGCGGGAAAGGAATCCCCCATCCACCCCAAGTACCACACCTGTACGAATTATCACGTGCCGGACGCCCGCAGATTGTACCCCTTTGGTTGACGGTTCCCATTTCCCGGCCACGTCAGACAAAAACCCCGATCCAGGTAAGGACGATTCCTCAACTATTTCATCACCGGAATCGCCATAGTAGCCAATCCCTGAAGCCTGGATCACCACTCTTGGCTTATCTCCCGCCTTTTCTACCGCCTCAACCACAGCACCTCCGGCATTGAGCCTGCTCTCAAGAATCCCGCGTTTTTTTCTCTCTGTCCATCTTCCGGACGCAATGCCCTCTCCTGCCAGGTTGATAATAGCATAAGCGCCATCTGCGTAGTCGGCCCATCCCTCCCCAGTCTTGGCATCCCAGTTGACGATCCTCACCTGATCTGGAAGCGATCCGTTCCCCTTTCTCGGATTACGGGAAAGTGCCACGACCTCATAGCCTCCTTCAACCAGTTTTTTGCAGAGCGCTCGTCCGATAAAACCGGTTGCGCCGGTGATAATTATTCGTTTAGACATATTCCTTGGCCTTTTGGGCCGGTCACGCCTGATGGCTTTGAGCCTGCTTGAGCTTTTGTTGACCCTATGTTGTCTTCAGTTCCGAGGTACAATTTGCACAACGTGTAGCCTTAATGGCGATGGTAGAGAAGCAGTAAGGGCACTCTTTGGTCGTCGGTTCCGGCGGCGGAGCCTCCTCTTTCCGCTTGAGTTTGTTGATGCCTCGTATTAAAAGAAACACGCAAAACGCAACTATGATGAAGCTGATGATGGTGTTGATGAAAACTCCGTAGTTCATCGAGACTGCCCCTGCTGCTTTGGCATCGGCCAGGGAAGCATACGGCCCGGCCGTCGCACCCTGTTTCAGAACTGCGAAAAGGTTTTCGAAGTCCACGTTACCCAATAGCAATCCGATGGGCGGCATGATAACGTCGGATACCAAGGACTTGACGATTACGCCGAAGGCCGCACCGATGACGATTCCCACGGCCATGTCGACCACGTTGCCTCGCATGGCAAACTCTTTAAACTCTTTTAACATAACATCACCTCCTGTGAAGTTAGTTTTGGAGTTAGGTTATTATTGTGGCGGCAACCTGCCGCTTTTTTATTGGCTCAATAGCGACCTATTCGTCACTTCTATATAGCTGTTCTTCTTTCATTTCAAGCTAACCTGATCCGGAATTTCTCTACCAGATGATCGGGATAATAGGAGAGCTTCGCCTTTCGCAGCCCCGGTTCCCCCAGATCCTGTTCCCGATTAACATAAGTTATATCCCGCCAAGACTTCTCGGAGAACTGCTGGTTGATCACGGAGTAGAGTTCCGGTATCTCTGGGTTGGCTTTCTCGATATGTACCACCGCTGTCTGGCGGCTCAACAGCTCCCCCAGGGCAAAGGCTTGCACTTTATTCTCTATCAGAATCACTCCCCCTTTTATATTCAAAGCACCGAAATTCTTCAAAGCCTCGCGAACCGCCTCCCACTCATCCAATAGATTCATGTCTTCCTCACAACGACGCAGCTGACACCAGCCCTCTGCTAGCTCCAGGCATCCTTTCACGTGATCGTTGCTCAGCGGAGCATAGGTGAATGAATGGTTGCGCTCAAACTTGCTGATGTGGTTTCTCTTGGAATGGTACTTCCTGCCCGCCAGCTGAATCAAATCTCCACTTCGATAAACGTAATCGAAATGACCCCGAGTCGGTTCTGTCATAAGATCAGCAGCTCCCTCGATTTCCGAAACAAGAAGCTGATCCGCCCGCTCCATGCGCGGATCCTCTTCTTTTTTCTCGTCCTGAAGCCACTTTAGAAACATACGCACCACTTCCAGTCGGGACGGGGGTCCTACCGGCTGAAGGGCGAATAAACCATTGGTGTCACTCGTGCAAAGAACCAGCAGCCAATCCCGGTGCACGGACCACTGAAATCCGTAGTGAGAACGCCATATGAACAGATTGGTGAAACTCCATTCGGACGTCTGAGGTTGATATCTCTCGAGGATTTCTTGAATTACCTCCTCATCCTCCAACTCGACCGGTTTGAATTCTGGAAATTGCGGACGCACCGCCATAAGTGTTCTCCTTCAGAGGCAGCTCGGGTAAGGCAAGCAATGACGCCCAAGCTATCTGGCCAGTTTGGAAGCTATCTCCGCCACATGTTTTCCCTGGAAGCGTGCCGCGGCCAACTCGTTTTCACTGGGCATGCGCTTCCCATCCGGACCAGCGATAGTCGACGCACCATAGGGGGAGCCGCCGGTGATCTCATCGATACGTGACTGGCCTTCAAAAGTATATGGCAAGCCCACTATGATCATACCCTGATGCAGGAGCGTAAGATGAAAACTCAGGATGGTAGATTCCTGACCTCCGTGCTGTGTATTGGAGCTGGTGAATACGCTTCCCACCTTTCCGACCAGCGCTCCTTTGGCCCAAAGCGGGCCGGTACCGTCAAGGAACTGCCGCATCTGCCCGCACATGTTTCCAAAGCGCGTGGGCGTGCCGAAGATGATGGCATCCGCGGAACCCAACTCGTCAAAAGTACATATAGGGACGTGAGCGAAGGCCTTCTGAGATTCCAAAGCCCCAATCTGCTTGAGTATTTCATCAGGCAGCGTCTCCGGAACGCGGCGCATTTCCACCTTCGCACCTTTCACCTCTCTGGCCCCTTCTGCAACAGCCTCGGCCATCCGGTGGGTATGTCCATAAACGGAATAGAAAACGATCAAAACCTTCATAGCCTCTGCCTCCGCTTCGTTTGAGATTCACTCTCTAAGGTACTCTTCCACAGGGACATAATTGTCGCGATTATGCGGAAGCCTGTCTCTGGAAATACCTTCTTTGTCATTTCATGTGGAAATTCCCGCCTAATCGAACTTATCTTCAAATGAGACACTTCGACTTCAGGATCAGTGAGCAAAGAAATTGTAAATCCCGTGACCTAACGCCACCAGCAAGGTGATATAGGCCAACGTGTGATGCGTCTTGACCGCCACCTTACCTTTTTTCATCAGCCGTCCTGCCGTAACAGTGGATATCAACAGGATCAAGGTCACCAAGCCTGACAGCACGGAGATTTCTATAAGTTCTCCTGCCTCCTCGTCCTCATTCCCTTCCCTGGCATTGGCCCAAAGCAACTGTGCTGATAGAAGGAACAACAAAATGAACAGTACGCCGGTTCTTCTGAAATAATGCATTGCCTCCTACCACCTTTCTTTGCCGAAGTTAGTGCCCGGTATTAACCTGTAGCACTGTTTTTGAATTCCTGAACCTGGGGCGCACTCGAACCGCAATAAGGACATCTGCCGTCCTTCGATTTCTCATAAACCTCCATGCACCTTGAACAGACCGATTTCGCCATTCGACAAATCCCCCATCTCCATCCCGCACCAGTCAAACCGTCAGACGCCCGTTAAGGGCACAGGTCAGGGTTCGTCGAAAAAACCTTTGTCCAAATCAGCCTGGTTCGAGTACCCTCTGCTTTCCCAATAGCCTCTGTAGTCCTCATCATCTGACAGTTCTATCCCCGTTATCCACTTTATCCACTTATATCCCCATTTTTTCTCCGCCACCAGCTGAAAGGGAAAACCTCTCTCAGGTGGCAAAGTTAAATCGTTCATCTTGTATGCCATAATGATATCATTTTCCATGATGTAGTCAAGTGGAAAAGAGGTCGAATATCCGTCGTGTGCATAAAAAATTGCTATCTTGGCCAAGGAGTCAATTCCTGCTTCCCCTATTAAATCTCTCACCAAAAATCCTTCCCAAAGAATGGTCACGCTCCAACCTTCCACGCAGTTTAGGGTGACAACTTTCTTGTAGCTTTCGCGACCGATTATCTCGTCGTATTTGTATGTCTTCGGATCGTTCACCAAACCGGTTATCTCGAGTCTAAAGCTATCCTTGTTTACATATTGCGGACCCTTTATGGAGTTCTCTCTGAAATCGGTTATTGAAGAGAGCTTTGTTCCATTGTATTCTCTGGTTTCTGTCGGCTCAGGTTTACTCTCCTCCTCTTTCCTGCCATCACAGGTGAGGGCCAGGATAAAGAGAGATACCAGAACCCAAAAGCCAGCTTTCAAAAAATCCCTTTTCACTGTTTACACCTCCCCTCTAAAGTTATAGCGACTCCGCGAAACTTCCCGATTCTGCGTTTCTCGGAGGGCTCCCTTCAGAAACATCTCTAATATTGCAATCGTCAAGAACCACGTCTGAAGTTTCTTCGCAGCCTCGACCGGATGATAAACATGGAAGACGTGGCGGCCGTCTTCTCGAGGTTGCAGGCCCGAACGTTAGGTCCCCTCCTCCGTTCGGCTTCGCCGCCTGGTATTTGTACTAAAGCATTTCCATTTTACATCTCCTCCGGCAAATTGCCATCACAATAATCTTTTTTCTCCTTCAATCCTTTTGATTCCCGTGATGTCCTGAGTTACCTCCAGGCATCCAAGATATTCTCCGCTTTTGCTGCGGACCGGAAAGTATCTGATGTGAATGAGCTTCCCCTCGAAGTTCATCCAAAACTCCGCCACATCCCTTTTTCCGCTTTTGAAATCTTCCAGAATCTCGTTCACCACCTTTATGCTCTTTTGAGGGTGGCATTGTTGAACCTTTCGACCCAGCACCGCCTTGGTTCTCACAAAGATTCTGTCTTTGGACTGACTGAAGTACCGGACAGTATCATCTTTGTCCACAAAGGTGACGTCCACCGGGAGAGCGTTAAAGGTCGACTCGATCTCCTCTTTGGATAAGTTGCCCGTTTCAAACGGAATCGTCCCCTCCATTTCGGTTTTCATGATCGGTGCCTCCTTCTTGTTTTCAGCCGAATCACTCATGACTCGTCCTCCTCAACCTTCCGCCTTCTCAAGCTCCTCCCTCCGCAAACACGGTTCCTTTTGAAAACCGCCAGGTTCCGTCAACTTATTGGATCAAAACTTGCCATCCATTCTGAACTCAGCGACGTCAAACCAGAAGCCGGAATTTGTTACCGAGTCGTACTCGGCTTGAAGCAGGTCATAGTGTAGTCTCTCCTCCTCGCATATCTTATCGAAGATCTCTTTGGCTTTTGGATCTGTCGTCTCCTTGGCCGACTTTTCGAAAAAATCGATGGCCTTCTTCTCCAGCTCCATCCCGATCCTGATCGCTTCAAGCTCTCCCGCCCGGCCTTCCTTTTTCATCCTGGGGGCCAGTTCCTCGATCAACGAGGACCGACTCTGCACCTCTTCTTTGTCAACGAACTTCTTCCAGTCTTCTCCGCCCATCACCTGGCTGAACAGTTGGCTGAAGGTATCTAAGTGTTTGGTTTCGTCCTCAGCAAGTTTTTTGAACATCTTTTTCCCGAGCTCATTATGAGTCGCCTCCGCGGCGTGGTCGAAAACTGCCTTCCCGGCTATCTCCAGTTTAATGGCTTCTCTGATCGCGTTGGCAACCTGATCGCTCATATCTTTCATCATCAACCCCTTTTCCAGCAGAGTACCTGCTGGAGTTCATGTTTTGGTTTGGCTCTATCGCCTTCTGGCAGGTTACGTCTTACTGCTTCTCAAACTGATCTTTGGCCGCTCCGCAAACCGGGCATACCCAGTCACCGGGCAACTGCTCGAATGGCGTTCCCGGCTGCACTCCGGAATCGGGATCTCCTTTTCCCGGATCGTAGACGTATCCACAGACTTTGCACACGTACTTATCCATGTCTCCCTCCTTTAGAAGTGTTTTTTGAATTCTTCGGGCGCTGCCTCATATCCCGCAACGCCATTTGCTATAATCAGGTGTTTCATGATCTTTTTGCTCTGGTCTCTGCCGAGCGCATAGCTTTTTACGAGACCGAAAACCGTTCCTCTGCTGAAAGGAAAACAACTACGATTCGACCTGCTTGGCGGTATACCCGGCTTTTTCTAATCGCTGGAGTATGGTTTCGCCCTTCGCTTCTCCACCTACTTTGACTAATCTTTCGTCAAGCAGAACTTCCACGGTTGTCACACCGGGGATTTCTCTCAGTGTTTGCTGGACCGCTGCCTGGCAATGTTTACAGTTCATGTCCGGAACGCGGAAGGTGTATTTTGCTTCCGATGTCTTTTCTGTTTTACCTTTCCAGAAACTCTTGATTATCATAGCAACAAACAAGAGGGTAGAGATCAGCTTCACAGCGTAAGGTATCTCTCTGCCCTTAAACAGCATCTCCTTGACCACCACTTCGCCCAGCAGGGCGTCGAGGAGGATTCCCGATATCAGTGCAAGAAACACTATCGAGACAAGGTAGATGACGACAACCTTTTTCCCGAATTTCTGGCCAACGAAAGCGATGGTGACCACATTTGTGGCGGTGCCGGCGATAAGAAAGGCAAGTGCCGCACCCGGTATCAGTCCCTTGCTCATCATGGCGGCGGCCACCGGAACCGAGCCGATGGCACACACGTACAGCGGAACCGAAATGGCCAGCATTAAGGGATAGGCTATAACCGGATTGGAGAGATATATCTGGGATACGTCCCGCGGCAAAAGGGCAGAGAGGGCGCCGCCAATGAGAATCCCCCAGAGAACCGCTTTCCCCACATCGTCGGGCAAAGCTCCGAACCCGTAGTTGAATCCATCTTTCAACCTGTCCTTGAGCGAATGAGCGTGTTCGGGAGCGACTCTAAAATCTCTTTTCTCTATCCTTTCTTTGACCAAAAGACTTACCAGTGAACCGACAAGCAATCCCCCTACCAGGGCCGATAGGGGCCGGACAATGGCAAACGTAAGCCCAAGGAAGGCATAGGTCACGAATATCGAATCGATTCCCGTGGTGGGAGTGGACACCAAAAAGGACATGGTCGCCGCCTTTGAAGCGCCGTCATTCCTGAGCCCGGCGGAGAGCGGAACCACGCCGCACGAACATATGGGCAGAGGTATGCCGAAAAGGGTGGCCTTCAACACCGAGGAAAAACCTCCTCCTCCCAGATGCTGCCGGATGAATCTCTCGCCAATGAACGCATGAATCAAACCCGAGAAAACGAAACCCAGTATCAGCCAGGGACTAACGATCAGGGCGAAGTCCCATATCTCTTTTATCACATTCCCCAAAAGGTCAATCATCTCTTATCCTTCTTTTTTAAGCATTCCCTGCAAATACCCTTGAAATACCTGTGTAACTCCTCAATCCGGTGTCCGTCTATTCGCCCTCTCTTCAGATAGGGGCACTGGATATCGATGTCTATCACTTTCCCGCATCGTTTGCACAGAAAATGATGATGCGGAGAAGTCCTGCAATCGTATCTGGCCTCCGTTCCGGTAATGGTGACCGAATGCACTATTCCCTTCTCCACGAGAGCATTCAAGGTATTGTAAATGGTGGTCTTCGAAATGGTGGGAATCTCCTTGACTAAATCCTCATATATCATCTCAACGGTCGGGTGATCCTCATGCTTCTGTAAATATTGTAAAATTCTGAGGCGTTGAAACGTCGGCCTGAATCCCTTTGCCCGCAGAACCTCTTTGGCCTTTTTCATGGTTGTATTCATTTCAATTAAGTATACGTTATATAACCGTAATTGTTGCAATTACGCTCAAAAATTTGTCAAAAATCACCGTCTATTACTCAGAACCACAGCGACTACTCTGAGGTTTATGTGTTGACCTACGCCGGAAGGGCTTACGGGAAGCGCAAGAGGTCGAATTCACGAAGATGAAATTTCCCTCACCTCCCGCCAAAAAGATCGATCCTGGTCTTGACAAACTCCGCCAGTTTTTTGGGCTCGTCCGTCCCTATCCGATACATCTTTCCGTTCTTCATGTTTAGCTGGACTGACCACGATCCGGAGACATTGTAAAGCCAGCCTTCTGGCAGCTTTCTTATGCCCCATCCATAATACCAGGGGTTCTTTTCTATGCTGCACCCTTTGATATCCTTGAAATCGAATTTCTTCCGAATCAATCCTATCCCGAATCGCATCTCAAGATAATCTGTGGATCCGATCACGGTTAGATGGGAAAACAGGGAAAGGACTATCAAGAACAATACGGCGAAGCCAGAATACATAATGCTCGGCCCCGGATTGCTGCCAAAAGGTTTGCCTAACACCTCCTGATAGTAAATTATATACATGAAAAACAGAATGATGGGCACGAAGAGCAGGATCATCAACCGGCCGGTCTGTCTTTTTTTGTAAAAAGCTTGCATGTCCGGAAAAACGCTTTCCCTTATTTCTTTAATCGCCTTTTTCATGCAAGCCTGCAGAATGCGGCAAAGCAGCCTTTCTAATCAATGAAACAAGAAAAAAGCAAACTCCCGAAACCAGGACAATGGTTGCCCCGGACGGCAGGTTGAAAGAATAAGAGAGCCACAGACCGCAGATGGTAAATGCAGCGCTGAAAAGGGCAGAAAGAAACATCATCTTTTTGAGACTGTGCGTAAACTGCTTGCTTAAGGCTGCGGGAATGGTCAGAAGGGCAATCACCAGAATGATGCCCACAACTCTGATGAGCACAACCACGGTCAGGGCAATCAGGCACAGAAGAACAAGATACAATTGCTCTGCCGGCACCCCCACTGCCGTGGCGAATTCCTCGTCAAAGGAAACGGATAAGAACTCTTTGTAAAGCAAAGAGACCGCCAAGATTATGACCGTATCGAGGATCACCATCAGGATAATGTCGGACAGCGGAACCGTCAGGATGCTTCCAAACAGATAACCAAACAGGTCCGGCGCATAGCCCGGGGTTAGGCTGATGAAGATGACTCCCAGGGCCATGCCCGCTGACCACAGGATTCCGATAGCCGCATCCTCAGGCAGTTTTGTTTTTTTGCTCACCAATCCCATGGTCAGGGCCGAGGCGATGCCGAATGGCAGCACTCCCCAAACCGGGTTTATCCCCAGGAAATATCCCAATCCGACGCCCCCGAAGGCAGCATGTGCGATTCCGCCGCCGATGAAGACGATTCGCTTCACCACCACGTAAACGCCCACGATTCCGCAGGCAACGCTTGCCAGAACTGCGGCGATCAGGGCGTTTCTCATGAATTCATACTGTAACGCCTCTATCATCTTATTTGTGTTTCTTCAATACCCTATGAGGAACCCCGTGCGCTATCAATTGCACTGGGCATTTATATGTTGCTTCCAATTCTTCAGCGCGAATCTCTTTCGAGTTATGGTAGAAAAGCTTCCGGTTAAGACAGGCGATTTTGTTTACGTGGACCGAAATGGCACCGATATCGTGTGAGACCATAACAATTGCCATCTTCTCTGTAAGTTTCTCCAATAGCTCATAGAGCCCCGTTTGCAGGGATACGTCCACGCTTGCCATGGGTTCATCCAAAAGCAAAAGTTTCGGCTCGGTCACCAGTGCTCTGGCAAGAAAGACTCTCTGCTGCTGCCCGCCGGAGAGCTTTCCGATTTGAGAATCTTTAAGGTCAAGCATACCGACAGTCTCGAGGGCGCCCAGTGTAGTCTCTTCATCCGCATCAGAGTATTTTCTAAACCGCCTTGCCCGACCCAGGCGACCCATCAAGGCCACGTCCAGGACGCTCACCGGAAAATCCCGGTCAAAAAGACTATATTGGGGAATGTAGCCGATCAACTTCCTCTGTTTCTCGGGGGCGTCGCCCAGAACCGTAACCTGTCCCCGACTTGGTTTCACCAAGCCCAGCATCACTTTGATCAGCGTGGTCTTTCCTCCTCCATTTGGCCCTATTATCCCCAGAAAATCGTGCTCGTACAGGGAAAGGGTCACCCCCTCAAGAGCCGTCACGCCGTCATAGTCTGTCCAGACATCCTTTAAACTCGCTATCTCTTGGGGAGCCATGCCTACCTCATCGCCTGTGTTAGCTGTTCTATTACTGTACGCATATTAGGCATGTAGCTTTGGGCTAACGGATCTATGGACACAATTTCGCCGCCGATCTCTTTGGCAATTACTTCGGCGCTCTTTGTGGTGGACTGGGGCGAAACAAAAACCACCTTAATATCATCTTCTTTGGCCATCTCCACTGCATCTCTTATTTCTTTAGCCGTTGGCTCTTTGCCTGCGTGCTCAATCGGTATCTGCTCCAAACCGTATTCTTTCGCAAGATAACCCCAAGAAGGATGATACACCATAAATTTTTTCCCCCTGATTCCTTCCAATCTCTCTTTGATGAACCTGTCCAGCTGGATCAACTCGTCCAGATACTGATTCTTATTCTGGATATAATATTCCTCATTCCTCTGATCAATCTTGATCAGACCACCGCAGATATTCTCGACCATTATCCTGGCGTTTGCCGGAGAAAGCCACACATGCGGATCATTTCCCATCACCTCGATTCCCTCTGAGCTATTAACAACCATCATTTCTTTATTGACCCCAATGAGCTTCTCCATCCAGATCAACTCAAACTCCACTCCCGATCCCACCTTAACATACATCTTCGCCCGGCTAACCTTCTTCAACTGACTCGGCTTCGGTTCATAGGTATGAGGGCTTGCCCCCGGAGGCACCATAACCGCAACTTCCACCTTATCTTTTCCCACACTCTCAACAAAATCCGCCAACGGAGGTATGGTGACAACCACCCGTGTCTTTTGTTCTTGATCTACTTCCCCCTTCTTTGCGCAAGAGAATCCAAGCATCAAGGCAACTGTTAACAGCGCAGATACGAATGTCACCAATCGGTTTTTACTTCCGTGCTTCATTATGAAATTTCGTTGCTGTTTTTGCTATTGATTTCCAGACCAAGGCGGGAAAACGCAATCGTCCAATCCTACACCTAAAGTTACCATCCCTGTGACAATAGCAAGGTGAGTATCATCTGGTTTCCCCAGTCTATTCCATACCTCTCTCAGCACTTCGATGTACTCATTACGGTTAAGCAATTGCAGTGCGGGGTAAGAATTCACAACAACTACTAAGGAACACCTCGCGCATCCCTCTGCTATGGTGGTCTGGTTTAACTGATCCACCTTTTCCCGAAACCTCGCTAGCATCCACTCTGTCAAATCAGACGACCGCCTTTTGTGGTCAGGATATCTGTATGCCGTGCGACTGGAGCAAACAACTTCAACAGCATACCTTGTGCCCATATGGGTAGCTCGAATATCAGCACCCCGCTCCCTTCGTGAGGCGCTAAGCAGCTTGATATCCGCAAATGCCTGATCGTGCAAGAATCCCACCCCCCGTAATTCGGCTATCATAGCGTCAAAACGCTCAGGATCCAGGTCCGCAGCGTTGAAGTCCGTACCCCGCATCAGGCTCTTGTTGTCACATTTCAGAATCTGCCGCATTGACCCAAAGAAACCATCCAAACTCCTAACTGTGCTGTCGGGATTCTCTTGAAGCATTGTCAGGAGCCAGCTGGACTTCTTCGCCTGGATTGCGTTGATGATCCAATCCCGAACCTCTTTAGGCAATTCGGGGTATTTTGCGAATTCCGTTTCCAGTCCTTCAAGAAAAGCACCTTGTTCGTCCATTGCTTCCTTTGCTCTGGCATTTCCTAACGCATGTGCGTCCAATCGATTGGCACTTTCCCCCTATAGAGCACGAATATACAAGAAATCCTGTTCCTCCTCAAGACCCTTCCTCGGATTCCAACCAGCGATCACAGTCACTCCGCAATTTGCTGTTCCCCCTGATGGTGGTTGCGGAATAGGCGCAAATCCGACGCGGATAGGTTCTCTTGTCGAAGGCCTTCGCATCTCTACCTTTATTGGGCATTGGTAATTGAATCGTGACGATTCACCATTGCAATAGACAGCAATTCTTCCACTTTTGAATTCATCGTCGAAAGGAACGATAACGTCAATTTCAGTTCCTCTGGTCTTCACTTCTTTTGTGTATTTAGTAAGTGGATCAAGAGAATCGGCTGTAACAGTAGCAATGTGTTCGCCTCTCCATTTCTTCAACGGAATGGTATTGATAGGCCCGGCTAGGGCGCCCCGGCAAGAATGAACATGAACCTGCCCAGATTCATGAATAGAAAGTTTCGGGATTTTGTCCGATTTAAATTGGTCTAGGTACAAGAACGTTTGTTGCATCTCATGTTCTGGCATCGATTGATCTCCGTAGAAATATCTACCCTTTGGCCCATATGGGAAAAAATAAAGACTCGCATCTTGTTGCCCAAGAGCAACCTTAAACAATGCCTTGTAGTCCCCACAGTGCCGTATGAGAATGCGTATCTCTCGGATTTGAGCCATAGAAGAAATTAATTCTTTACTCGGCGAATGGCTCACAGGCCATCGACCGTCATTATCCGGTCAGGCATTGCTGCCTAACCTACGGACATCATCAAACCGAATCTCTTATCTTCTCTAATTCAATTTCTACTTGTTCTCCGCTCTCCATATCCTTCAAAATGGCTCTGCCTTTTTTGATTTCATCCTTGCCGACTATTAGCACTTTCTTTGCTTTCTGGCGGTCAGCTTCTCTCATTTGAGCTTTCAGGCTTCGGCTCAAATAGTCCGTTTCACAGATCAGGTTTTTTGCTCTTAAATCCTTCATCAACTTCATCGCAAAAGCTTTGGCCTCATCTCCCAACGCAGCAATAAACAAATCCAGACTCTTTTCTTCCAGGTTCAGCTTTTTCTCCATCTTAAGGGCCAGAATATATCTCTCTATTCCAGCGGCAAACCCAATGGCTGGAGTACTTTTTCCACCCAACTCCTCAACCAGAAGGTCATAGCGCCCGCCGCCGCACAAAGTATCCTGGGTGCCCAGAAGTTTTGATTTCAGTTCAAAGGCGGTCTTGGTGTAATAGTCCAGACCCCGCACCAATCTCTTATCCTCGAAATAATCTATCTTCAGCTTATTCAGAAATCCCTTGACCAATTCATAATGCTTCTTGCACTCCTCACACAGAAAATCAACCATCACCGGAGCATCTTTCAGCTTGTCGATGCATTCCTCTTTCTTGCAGTCGAACATCCGCAACGGATTTCGCAGGTAGCGGGTCTTACAATCTTCACACAACTCGCCTACCTTATCCTTCATGAAACCCAAGAATTTATCCCTGTGAATCGGTCGACACTTTGGGCAGCCGATGCTGTTGACATGCAGCTTGAAATCGGTGATGCCCAGATCAAGACAGGTTTTGACTGCCAGTTCTATCATCTCGGCATCCAGCGAAGGCTCAAGCGAGCCGATGGCTTCAACGCCAAACTGATTGAATTCTCGCAAGCGTCCTTTCTGCGGCCTTTCCTGCCGGAACATGAGACCGAAATAGAAGAGCTTGACTAAAGGGAACCTCTCTCCCAGGCTGTGCTCCAGATAAGCCCTCACCACTCCTGCTGTTCCCTCGGGCCTTAAAGTCAAGCTTCTTTTCCCCTGATCCAGAAAGGTATACATCTCCTTCTGGACGATGTCCGTGTCCTCACCTATGCTCCGGGAGAAAAGATCGGTCTCCTCGAAGATGGGAGTGCGAATCTCCTTGTAGTTATAAAAAGAGATTATCTTTCTTACCCTCTCCTCCAGATACTGCCATTTGAAAGAATCTTCGGGCAAAAGATCATGCGTTCCGTACGATGCTCTGTGTCTCATATTCTTATCCCACCGGTTGTTTTGGCGCCAGAACCTGGCTGGATCTGACAGTTCGTTTGGCCTGTAGTCGCTCGATTTATCGAGCCCGACTGTACTTGCTCAATTTGTTGAGCCCACTTGTAGTTGCTCAATTCATTGAGCCTAAGAGCGGCTCCCCACAAATCGGGCAACTACATTAACCTTGAAAAAATATAATAGCAATTTGCTCGTTTAAAGTCAACGATGAATTGAATTCTCTGTTGGTTTGCCTGAAGGAGGTAGGATTTGAGAATGCGCCCGTTGGAAGTCGTCTCGTTGCGCTTCAAAAACGTCTTTAGGTCTTTATGGGAGGATAGGACGGTTAGCCGGCGGAGGTAGAATTTCAGACAGGTCGCATATCCGGCTCAAGTTACCACCGGATGCGTCTCGATCTTTCTATTTAGGATTCTCAAAGAGGGTCGGACGAGGGCTTTTTGCCTGTCGAGTACGTGCATTATCAGATGGGTAAGTATCATATGCAAATCTTCCGATATCTGCATATCGTCTATGGGAACGTGGACACAGTACTGCGCGATTTCTTTGAGCTTTCCTCCGGAATATCCGCAAAAACC
>Ga0315539_1000354_pt1 | contig 34695 bp, 29 predicted proteins | sample SalMarSW160150MG_FD_203097 | JGI IMG/M metagenome (GOLD analysis project Ga0315539, IMG submission 203097) | Salt marsh sediment microbial communities from the Plum Island Ecosystem LTER, Massachusetts, United States - Salt Marsh Sediment SW1601-150 ...
CAACAAAATCAGAGAAAGGAGAAAGTGTCACTAATCACCTGAACGAGTACAATATTTTGACAATCACTATTGCGTTATAGTATTATCACAAGGATTTTGTCGGACAGGAAAGCAGCAGAATGCTCATTGCTCTCTGGATAGTTATCTCACGGATGTTGCTTATCTTCGCCGTATTGGGAGTATTGTTTTTAGCTATAATCCTCCTAAAAAAATTGGTCCGTCCCAAGACGAAAAAAGATGATGAATGATAGATAATGGATATATTCACAACGGGTGAATTCCTTGGGTTTCTGCATCTGACTTGGCAAGCCACAATAATGTTGGTTATTGGTGGCGTTCTTATGTGGCTTGGAATTGCCAAGAAGATGGAGCCGTATCTGCTTGTGCCCATTGGTTTTGGATGTCTATTAGCTAACATACCACTAGGTGGGGCAGCGGAGGCAGGTGGGTTTTTGGCTGTTCTAAGAGAAGCCGGTATTCGTACCGAAATATTCCCCTTGCTTATCTTCATTGCTATTGGGGCTATGATTGATTTTGAGCCTTTTTTGCAGCGTCCCTATACCATCTTTCTTGGCGGCGCTGCCCAGTTTGGCATTTTCGCGACTTTCTTTTTAGCTTACTTGCTAGGTGATGGTTGGCTCCACGTCCTCGACTTTACCTTGCAAGATGCGGCTGCTATCGGTACAATCGGCTCTGCTGACGGTCCTACCTCGATCTATGTCGCCGCTGTTCTACAGACTAAATATATTGCTGCTATCGTTGTGGCTGCCTATTCTTATATGGCTCTGGTACCCATTATCCAGCCACCAATAATAAAGGCACTGTGTAGCAAAGAGGAAAGGGCTGTGAAAATGGCGGTAGTTGTCGGCGCCACTTCTAAAAGGACAAAGATACTCTTCCCCATAATCACCATACTCCTGGTAGGTTTGATCTGCCCTAAAGCTACCCCGCTTATCGGCTGTCTCATGTTCGGCAATCTGTTACGAGAATGCGGCGTGCTGGAGAGCCTTTCCCGAGCAGCTCAAAATGAGCTGTCTAACATTGTAACTATTCTTCTGGGCATCACCGTGGGAGGAATGATGTCGGGAACTGAGTTTCTCAGACCTGAGACTATATTGGTGTTTATGCTGGGGATAGTAGCTTTCAGTTTGGATACGGTGGCAGGTGTTCTACTGGGCAAGCTAATGTATGTTCTCTCGGGGAAAAGAGTCAATCCTATGATAGGCGCTTGCGGCATTTCAGCTTTCCCCATGTCGTCCCGTGTAGTACAAAAACTAGGGCTGGAGGCTAATCCCTACAATCATCTGTTGATGCACGCTGTCGGAGCTAATACAGCTGGACAAATCGCCTCAGTGGTAGCGGGTGGAGTGATGCTTATGCTGGTGCCTATGGTCAGTTGACGTGACATATCATGTCTATAGAGAAGACTTGGCACACTTTAAGCGTAAGTGAAGTTGTTGAGTCGCTAAATTCAGGCATTCAGGGGTTAACTGGAGAGGAAGCCGAGCGCCGTCTAGCCCAGTTCGGTCCGAACGAACTGGTAGAGAAGGAGAAAACCCGTCCCTGGATGATTTTCCTAGCACAGTTTAAAAATTTCCTTATTATTATCCTTCTGGTAGCTGCTGCCGTCTCTGGGGTACTGGCGCTCACGGGTGAAGGGGATATCTGGGACCCCATTCTTATTGTAATCATTGTCTTATTCGCTGCCGGCTTGGGTTTTGTTCAGGAATATCGCTCGGAAAAAGCCATGGAGGCATTGAAACAGATGACTGCCCCTACCGCTACTGTGATACGAGATGGGGAAGAGGAAGAAATCTCTGCCAGGGATTTAGTTCCTGGAGACATAATTTTGCTGCAAACCGGTGACCGCATTCCTGCTGATTCTCGTCTCACTGAGGCAGTTAACCTGAAAATTGACGAAGCACCTTTGACTGGGGAATCTACGCCTGTGGGGAAAAAGACCGAAGCTATCCCCGGCGATGCACCTGTAGCCGATAGAAAAAATATGGCATATATGGGCACTACCGTGGTTTACGGTAGAGGTAGGGCGCTAGTGACAGCAACAGGAATGGCTACGGAGTTTGGCAAGATTGCCGGTATGCTCCAGGAGGTAAAACCACCACCGACACCACTGCAGGTCAGCCTGGACAAGATAGGCAAGATATTGGGAATTGCCTGTTTAGCTATCTGTGCCGTTGTAGCTGGCGTGGGAATTATCGTCGGTATGTTTAGTCATATCCTGGAAGCCTTTATTTGGGGGGTTAGTTTAGCTGTAGCTGCTGTGCCTGAAGCTCTGCCTGCCGTGACAACCATTTGCCTTGCCCTGGGGGTGCAAAGGATGGTGAAACGCAATGCTTTATTGCGCCGTTTACCTGCCGTGGAGACCTTGGGCTGCACTACCTTCATTTGCTCTGATAAGACTGGGACACTAACCCAAAACGAGATGACCGTGCGCAAGATTTATGTTGATGGCAAGATAATAGACGTAAGTGGTGTGGGCTATGAGCCTAAGGGCGGTTTTTACATAAACGATTCCTCTCTCAACCCAAAGGACGAACCCGATTTGCTTCGCTTGCTCACCACTGCAATGCTATGCAACGATTCTCATCTTATTGAGACTAATGGGATATGGCAGATCCGGGGAGACCCTACAGAAGGAGCTCTAGTGGTAGTTGCTGCCAAGGCAGGAATAAAAGAGGAGGAATTAACTGTTCCCCGCATAGCCGAAGTCCCTTTCTCTTCGGAGAGAAAAAGGATGACAACTATTCATGACACCTCACAGGGCGTAGTGGCATACTCTAAGGGGGCACCTGAAGTTATCTTAGATTCCTGCACTCGTATCTATTCCGAGCGCATAGAGCGAGAGCTTACAGAGCAAGATAGAAAAAGAATCCTTCAAGTGAACCAGGAGATGGCCGCAGGGGCTTTGCGGGTTCTTGGTCAGGCATATAAATCCTTGCCAGGTAAAGAGCTGGGTAGTGAGGTGGTGGAGGGGGCAGAAGAAGAAATGGTTTGGTTGGGGCTGGTGGGGATGATTGACCCGCCACGAGAAGAGGTGAAGGGGGCCGTAGCATTATGCAAGCAAGCCGGAATCGAGTCAGTCATGATTACCGGCGATCATAAATTAACCGCCGAAGCCATAGCTAAAGAACTGGGCATGCTGGGAGAAAATGACATGGCTCTTAGTGGCAGTGAGGTAGACGAGATGAAGCGAAAGAAGTTAAGGGATGCTGTGGAAAAAATCAAAGTCTATGCTCGTGTGTCGCCAGCGCACAAAATGCGGATTGTAAAAACTTTGCAAAAGAAGGGACATGTTGTGGCTATGACAGGTGACGGTGTGAACGATGCCCCGGCTTTGAAGCAAGCTGATATTGGTGTAGCTATGGGGATTGCCGGGACGGATGTGAGCAAAGAGGCAGGAGCTATGATATTAACTGACGACAACTTTGCCTCCATTGTGGCGGCAGTAGAGGAGGGGAGAAATATCTTTGCTAATATAAGAAAGTATCTCCTCTATCTCCTCTCTTGCAATATTGGTGAGGTCTTGCTGATGCTGATAGCATTTGTTATCGGCACAGCGACTGGATTGTACAAAATTGTGCCTCTGATAGCTCTACAAATTCTGGTTGTGAACTTGGTTACCGATGGTCTGCCGGCACTGGCTTTGGCAGTAGAGTCTGGCGAGCCGGGTATAATGCGGCGCCCGCCGCGTGACCCCAAGAGAAGTATCTTTGACAAACCTATGGTGAATTATCTCCTGGGAATAGGGTTCTGGACTATGTTAGCGTCGCTAGGTGTATTCCTCTGGGCACTCAACTCAGGAAGAAGCCCTGTAGAGGCACAGTGCTTATGCTTTGTTACCTTAGTAAGCGTGGAGCTTTTCAACTGCTTTAACTGCCGCTCAGAGAGACTTTCTCTGTTTCGCATGAACCCTCTCGGCAACAAATGGCTTCTGGCAGCGGTGGCTTTTAGCTGGGCTATCGCTGTGGTTATAGTTTATGCACCTTTCCTGCAAGGTCCGTTCCACACTTACTCCATGAGCCTGCCAGATTGGGGAATAGTGCTGCTGGCTGGCGTGTCAATACTTATCCCGGTAGAAATAACCAAGCTTATCGTGGCACGGCGAACCCGTCCTTCTCCCAAGGTGGTATAATAGCCACTAGGAGAGGTGACCAAGTGGTTTATGGTGCCACCAAAGTATAATGTTACCTACGAAAATGAGCCTGTCAAAGAGCATTATTAGCAGAGTATTAGCAAAAATGCTTTTTATAAGGTCTTAATGTGGCTTATTACCTTTGCGGTGTCTTGGTTTTCCCACCCAATCTTGAGGCTTGCCTCAGCCAAAACCTGTCCGGATTGAGCATCTTCTATTTGCAATGAAATTTCAACCAAAGGTTTCTTTGCACCCATTTCGCCGGGAGATCATATGACCAGTAGATTTTCTCTCCGTTGTTGATGACCTCTGTCCCCAGCAGGTTAACTTTGAAGTCTGGGGAATCCCAAGCAACAAAATAACCATAATCAGTACGCCAATGAAGTTGAACAGTTTCGGGCGGCTTCTCTAATGTATACAACGGGATTAAACTGATCCCTACAGCCGAAGACATGATAGGTATGTAAACATCTCTATCTGTCTGAATGGTTACCTCTTCCGGTAATACATCGTCTGGCTGAGTACAGGCCGCAAAGCCCGATATTAATATTACCATTATTAGCACACACAAAAATATCTTCTTCATTTCAGCTAACTCGGCAAATTGGATAGTACATAACCTCTTCTTTATTGCTTTAGTTCCTCCTCCTTCTTTTTATCGGATGTTGAGCCGGTGAGGCGCTCAAGCGAGGCAAGACTTCCAACTCCAGCAAGAACCACGCCAATCACAAAAAATAGCAGCCAAGTGAAGCCACTCTCGCGATAAATAATTAGAAGATAAGATAGTGTAAATGCGATTGCGCTCAGACAGAATGGGGCAATTATTCGTGCTAATTTCATATCTTACTCTCCTTACATACTAATAAGGATCCAGCAGGACAACCTGTCGGTTCCATAAAAGAGCGAATTAATCTGTCAGACTCACTACCTTGCCACGGATAAGGTCAACCTGAACTCCCCATTGTGTATTACCTAGATTTATCCACATCTGTGCCCATGTTTCTGTGATTTCCTCAATCTTTCCGGTTTCCTGGTTTACCCTCGAAAAAGTCACATACATGGGTAATACCAAGTCGATAACAGCTCCCCTGTCAAGGAGTTCCCTGACCTTGGAGTCAGCGTTCACTATGTCTAGCGCCTTTTCTTTCTCTTCGTCGGTTAGCTGTGGTCCACTAACCGCTTGTGTCACTATTTTGCTATGCAGGTCTACCAACGCGTTGACGATTCCACCCATCATACCTTCAACAATCACTGTTGCCATGTTATCTTCGATATTTAATACCCTAACTGTCTCTACTTCATCGCCGCCGAGAGCCGCTATGACATCAGGACTGTTCTGAGCGATCTCTGCTGCCAGTGCTTCAGGCGATTGTCCTATAAGTGATGGTAATCCTATCGTAAGTCCGACAGCCAGCACTATGGCTAATGTAGTGACTAGGGCTGTTTTCCAGACCGGCCGTGGCGAAACTAAACCTTTTAGCATCCTCTCTATTCCTCCTCTTACTTTGGATTTCGTCAGGTCTAAGATGGCAAACTCACGCTGCCTCTCGGGGTAGTCAGCATCGAGCAAAGCTATTTTAAGCCGGCGTCGATGGCTTTGTAGCTCAATCTTCGGAAGCTCGGTACTTTCTAACTTCTTGATTAACTCTTCTTTCTTCATGACTACCTTCTATTCACTATAACCCGGTTTTTTGCTAAAAGGTTGCATTCTATTCTGTGAGCTTTCTTAGTTTTTCTAAGCCTCGGTGCAGGAGAGATTTTATTGTTCCTTCACGCTTTCCCAAGATTTCTCCAATTTCTTTGAGTTGTTTATCCTCGAAGAACCTTAGAACGATGACCTCCTGATATTTAAGCTGGAGTTTAGAAATGTTCTCGTGCAGAGTGAGAAACTCTTCGTGTCTTCTTAACTCTGCCTCAGCCTGGAGAAGTTCAGTCTCAGTCGATGGGTCTGAAGAACTGATTGAGTTGGAGACTTCTTCTAGAGAAAATTGCCAGGGTTTACTTTTTGTGAAATAGTTGGCAATCTCATTAGTGGCTATACGGTAAAGCCACGAAGAAAAGGGGACACCGCGCCAGCGGAATTGTCTCAGATTCTTAAGAGCCTTGAAGAACACCTCTGAAGTCACATCCTGAGCAACTTCAATGCTGGCTGTCCTTTTTAAAACATAGCCAAAGATTTGGGAGTAATATTGGTCATAGAGTTCGCCAAAAGCTTCGGTATTGTCCTTGGCTCTTTCGACTAGTACCCTTTCCTGCTCTACATTCATCTTTCTTGGTATTATAACTGACCATCACTTCAAAAGGTTGCATTTATGATTTCATTCCAGCCACAAAACCAAATAGTGCATTTGGTGCTAGCCTCCGGTGGATGAAGGATGCAATTGCTTCTTCAGGCAATATATATACTCGCGCCTAGTGATGAGGGAAGGAAAATCTAGCTAGGTTTCCAAATACAACAAAAGCCCCTTCTGTCTTATGCTGAAGTCAAACAAAAGAGCTTTGTGGTTTCGCCTCCCATCTGGGAGGGAGCGACAATTTAGCTAATCCTTGAGATTTCACCTTATGACTTTTTTAGATCACACTTCAATACAAACAACTCTCGATACATATTCCCATGTAGCACCTGGCCTTCAAGAAGCTGCCGCAGAAAGCTTTGATAATCTGGTGTCGCCAAAGTATAATGTTACCTATGAAAATGAGCCTGTCGAAGAGCATTATTAGCAAATTATTAGCAGAAATGCTTTTTGTAAGGCCTCGTTAGCGAAAATTAGCTTTAGGAGAGGTGACCGAGTGGTTTATGGTGCCGCTCTCGAAAAGCGGTGGGCAGAAATGCCTCGTGGGTTCGAATCCCACCCTCTCCGTGGAGAGGTGCTGGAGTGGCCTAACAGGCACGCCTGGAGAGCGTGTGTCGGGTTTCCCGACCGTGGGTTCGAATCCCACCCTCTCCGCCAATAAAACGAGCAATAGTGCATGTAGTCGATATAGCCGGCATCGTTATCCGGTAGCAGCACCCTCCGGTCCTCCACCGGCATATCTGTTATGGCGGCGAATGGCTCTCCAATCGAGGATAAAAATATAACTCCTCGCTTTCAGGGAAGCCCAACTTTTACATTGTCGTTAATTCGAAGAAACTAATTTAGCAAAAGAGTCGGGGAAATAACTTCCTCCATTTACAGCTCTTATGCCCGCTATAAGCTGCTCACTAGCAGCTTTCTTGGGAATGAAGCCATATGCGCCCGCCTGGCTGGCAACAAGCATATTTTCTTGCTCATCATACTGGGTCAAAATCAATACCCTTGTTTGAGGGCATTGCATGCTTATCTGCCTTGTTGCCTCCAGCCCGCTCATCGCAGGCATGAGTATGTCCATCAACGCTACGTCGGGCAGAAGTCGAAACACCTTCTCAACTGCCTCTTTTCCATTGACGGCTTCACCTACTATGTCCAGGTCCCTTTGCAACGTAAGGACAGCGCATATTCCGTCCCTGACCATAGTATGGTCATCCGCCACGAGCACTCTTATCTTCCTGGCTGCTTCTTCCAATAGCCTTTGGATGCGGACCACAAGTGAAGCTGGCTCGATTGGCTTAGCCACATAGTCCTCAGACTCCAGTTGCATCCCCTCAAATTTTCTCCATCCCTTGATAAACCGTTCCTCAGGCCGGGAGTCTATCACCAGGACTGGCACGTCTTTATATCTGGGGTGCTGCTTCAGCCAGTTGTGCAATGAAAAAGCCTGTCCAATAGGAGTTACCGTGCCCAGAATAACGACATTAGGCCCCTCTTTCATTTTCTCCTGCCCCTGTGCCTTGTTGGTGGCGGTGATTACGCGATAAGCTTTTGCTTCCAAGGTCATGCGCAACGCTTCTGCAAAATCAAGCTCGTCATCTATGATTAAGATTTTGTTTTTCATTTCACATTCCTCCTTTATTAGATTTTAGTTAGCCGACCGACCACAGCTGTTCTTTAGGCAAAACACTCACCGATGCGTGCTAACCGATTGGGCTGCCTCTAAAATATCAGGCACAATTCCTTCGTTACCTACAGCCATAATATGAACACCATGGCATAAATTTTCCTCCCTTATCCTCTTTATAAACCGGGCAGCAATTTCCTTTCCCTTCTCAAGTCCTTTACCTTTCTCCACATTAGCTAGCTCATCAATGATAGCTTGAGAAACAATTATCCCGGGAACATTATCGTTCATGTACCGAGCCATCCTGGCTGAGGCAAGCACGATGATGCCAGCCAGAATTTTGACATTGAACTGAGAAGCGTATTGCATAAATCTCCGAAGGTTCTCCAAGTCAAATATGCCTTGAGTTTGGAAGAATTGTGCCCCTGCTATAACCTTCTTCTCAAACTTGATGAGCTGTGGCTCTATGAAGTCTGCCTCGGGGTGAACTGAAGCGCCGAGGCAAAATTGGGGTACACCTTTTAATTCATTCCCCCCCATGTCTTTACCGGACTCCATTTCCCTGACCATCTTCAGTAATTGAACCGAATCCAGGTCAAAGACGGGCTTTGCTTCCTTATGGTCGCCAACATCGATAGAATCGCCGGTGAGACAAAGGACATTTTTAATATTTCTGGAATAAGCCAGAAGAAGATCAGCTTGAAGAGCCAGACGATTTCGATCACGACAAGTTATTTGAATGATAGGCTCGCCACCACATTCCTTCACCAGCAGACAGCCACCCAGGGAGGGAAAACGCATCACAGAGCTCTGATGGTCAGTGACATTGATAGCGTCAACCTTGTCTTTGAGGAGGTCTATGTGGTGAATCATCTCGGAGACGTCTGCCCCCTTAGGAGGCCCAATCTCTGTGGTCACCATGAATCCATCGGAATTGAGTTTTTCTTCAAACAGTGAGTTAGCCATTGTCCTCTCCTAGTTCAACATCGGCTTTCATGACGATTCTTCGGGGTCTGGGGATTACCCGGAAGTTTCTGGGAGGGTAATATCGTCGCATCTTTTCCAATTGCTGCAACCTCTCCAGACGCTTGTAGATCAAGATCCAGGCACAGTCCATATCTTTGTTTGCCTCGCATTTTCCGTTCTTGGTGCCGGCGCAGGGACCATTGAGTATCCCCTTGGTACATCTGGTGATGGGACAAATGCCGGCGGTCTCTGCCAACCGACAATCACCGCAGGCGGCACAGCGCTCATCCCAGACCCCCCACTCTTTAGCCATACCCATAAAAGAGGTATTAACACCAGGCAAGACAGGTATATCGGCAAAACGCTCGGCCACGACTTGCACCCCGATGCCACAACCCAGTGAGAGTATGGCATCCACTTCGTTGACCTTGTCTACGAGTACGTCCAGGAATTCGAAATCACATTGTCTTTTCACGGTGTATTCCAAAAAGCTGTGAATTCCGTCGCTGCTCTTTGCTTGGGCTAGCCGTAATGCGCTATTAAGAAAAGATATTTCACGCTCACCACCGGCGCCACAAACAGTCACACAGGTGCCGCAGCCGAGAAGCAACAACCTTTCGTAGGGAGCAATAATTCGCCTGATCTCCTCCAAAGGCTTTTGTTCTGCTACTATCAACTTTTCACCTCCTGCTTTATTGCCGAAGCCAGACAAAGTCCTCCTATTCGTTCAGTGAAATTATCCAGTGCCTCGGCCGTATCTCCCCAAGTAGCACTCAGGTTAAATGCCTGCAATCGCTCTGGTTCAAGACCAATCTGAGACAGTGCCTTTCTAATTCTTTCCACTCGCTGAAGAACCCAAAAGGCGGTGTTTTCTCGACTACATTGTTCCCCGCATCCAGCGATGAAAACCCCTTCTGCGCCCATTTCAAAGGCCCGTAATATGTGTACCTCTTCTAACTTAGCTACGCAAAGAACAGGCACTATCCAGATGCCGGCTTTGCCTTCCCTCCACAGGCTTGACAATGCCCCAGTGCCGAAGAGCCCGTATTGGCAACAAAATCCGATAATTAGGGGCTTGGACTTCGATTCTGCCGCAGACTTAAGCACATGCTCAAGTTCTTCATCTATTTGCTTTCGGTTGTAGGGCTTTCGCAAAACTATTGCCCTAGCCGGACACTCAGTAACACATATGCCACAAGCTTGACATTGGTCAGCAGGTATCTGGATTGTCCCCCCATCATCCAGGTAAGGCACATGGTAAGGACAGACCCTCAGGCAGGTAAGGCAAGTAGCACACTTATCCTGGAACAGGATCTCTGCTCCCATGCCGCAGCGGAGACAGCGTCTGGCTTCATTGACAGCAGCCTCCCAGTTATAAATTAGCTCCACTGCTTTGAACTCTTTCAATCTTGCTTCAGGAGGGAGGAGTGGAGGCTCAAGTCGTTCGATTTTCCTTATCATCTCTATCGTCTCAGGAGAGAGTTCGCCCGATAAAGTTCCCTCCGCTTCCTTGTCAATTAGAGGGTATCTATGCTGGAGGTAATCATCTATACGAGAGGCTGCCTGTCTGCCACTGGCCAGTGCTTGGGTTACAGTGGCTGGTCCAGTGACAGCATCTCCTCCGGCAAAAACTCCCGTCCGATTAGTAGTGAGTGTGACTGGATCAACTTGAATAGTGCTGCCTTTGCCTATTCGGATGTGAAAATCCTTGGAAATCTGAGGCGCTTGACCAATGGCAGTGACCAAGGTATCAAATTCCCTATTGAACTCGCTGCCTTCGATTGGCACTGGACGTTGTCTGCCCCCTGCATCCGGTTCTCCAAGCTCCATCCTTATGCATGTTACGCTCAAGCGCCCATTTGTCCTTTTCACTTTAGTTGGTGCCACCAAAAACATGGTCTGCACACCTTCCTCTAGGGCTTGTTCTATTTCGCCGGAACTTGCTGGCATTTCTGCTCGACTGCGACGATAGAGAATGCACACCTTGTTTGCCCCCAGTCGAACGGCAGCGCGAGCAGCGTCCATGGCCACATTACCTCCACCTACTACAGCAACTCTTTCCCCCAGAGATGGCTTGAGTCCCAAATTCACTTCGCGGAGAAAAGTAGCCCCATCTATCACACCGGGGCTCTCTTCTCCTTCGATTCCCATTCTAAGGCTTTGGTGGGCGCCAACGGTTATAAAGATAGCCTTATAACCCATGTCAAAAAGCAGATCCAGGGATATCACTCGTGTATTAGTTTTAATTTCAACTCCCATGTGAATTAGCCTTTGAACTTCAGTATCGACTACCTCCCGAGGAAGGCGATACTGAGGAATACCCACACGAAGCATGCCTCCCAGTTCTGAATAAGCCTCGAAGATGGTTACCGGGTAACCGAGTTTCCTCAGATAATAGGCGCAAGCTAGCCCTGCTGGGCCAGACCCTACTACGGCAACCTTTTCGCTCTGTGTAGTCTCGGCTTCAAGCTGTATCATCCTGTCACCGCCGAATTCTACGGCAAATCTCTTTAACGCCCGAATAGCGATAGGTTTATCTACCTGGCTGCGCCGGCAGGCATCTTCACAAGGATGAGTGCACACATAAGCACATATAGAAGGGAAGGGATTGCCATCTCTTATGACCTGTAGGGCTTCCAGCACCTTCCCCTGGGCAACTAAATCAACATATTCGCCGATCTCCATGTGCAACGGGCAGGCAACTTGGCAGGGTGGAATAAGGCCGCGCCCATGAGAAGCTTCCCTAATTCGGTTAGCTTGATAATTTTTGACTTTGTTATCCATTTCTTGTCCTAATAACTAGTCTTAGTTATATGATAACGTGCTGTTAAAAGATGCAAAAGAGGTAATACTGCCAATAGGGATGAATTTTATTCGGGAATTCTTGCCGGGTTAACACCTATTTTGGGGTGGGGAAAACTCGCAGATTAGAAGCGAATGGAGAGTGTTTATCTTATACCGTTACACGGTGATAATGCCCTTGCGTATAGCAAACCTGATGAGGTCGGCTTTATTGTTGATATTCAACTTTTTCATTAGGTTGGTTTTGTGCGTCTCCACCGTTCTCAAGCTGATGACCAACATATCCGCTATCTCCTTAGCAGTATATCCCTCGGCAACCAACTTAAGTGTCTCCCTTTCCCTGTCAGTTAGGTTCTGGTAAGAGTCCTTTTCCCCCTCTCCAGCGACTTTCTGCTGGCATTCTTCGACCATAGCCGCTGCTGCTATAGGAGATAGAAAAGACCCTCCCTGATATACAGCTTGGATGGCTGAAGCGAGTTCAGAAAATGCCGCTGTCTTGCTAACGAAGCCACGAGCTCCTGCTTCGATAGTCGGAACGATGTATTCTCTATCCTCATACTGGGTGAGTGCCAGTACTTTTATTCCCGGGAACCTTTTGCGTATTCTCCGCGTTGCCTCCAGCCCACTCATAATCGGCATGGCCAAGTCCATGAGCACCACGTCCGGGGCAAGCTTTTTCACCTTCTCCAAAGCTTCCTTTCCATTTGCGGCCTCGCCGACTACCTTAGTATCGGCGACTAGTGCCAGCAAAGCACGGATCCCATCCCGTACCAAGGTGTGGTCATCAACTATTAATACTTTTATCTTCTGCATCCGCCATGAATCCCTTCAGTGGAACTTTCACAATAATTCTCGTCCCTTTCCCTGGCTGGGACTTAATACTACACCTGCCGCCCACTAAACGTGCCCTTTCTTTCATAGTGAATAAACCCGCCCCGCGACCACCTTTGTCCACTCTGGTGATCTTACTAACATCAAAACCTTTACCGTCATCCTTAATGTTCAATACACATTCACTGGCATTGCATTCCAGCTTAACGGAGACGTTCTTCGCCTCGGCGTGCTCCAGTATGTTTCCTATCATCCCTTGAGAGATGCGGAAAAGCGTTACTTCGATTCCTGAAGGCAGGCGCTCTTCCACACCCTCGAATTCCGTAAATACCTTAGTCCCCAGGGATTCCAGACTATCCTTAGCATAACGACTGATGGCGGCGGGTAGTCCAAGCTCATCCAACAAAGTAGGGCGAAGTTCCTTCATCAGCTTTGATATCTCATTCTGAGTATGAACTGCCAGAGATTGTATCTTCCGAAGCCTGTTGATGAAATCAGCCTCTACAACACCATCGGTTTCCGCTTTGGTTATAGCAGCTTGAAGGTTTAAGGTTAAGCTGGTAAGAGCCTGGCTGGTCTCATCATGTAGCTCTCGGGCAATTCGTTTCCGCTCCTCCTCTTGGGCAGTCAGGGCGTGCTGAAGAAGAGTTTGATATCTTTCTCTTCCTAGCTCCTGTCCCTTGTATAACCTGGCCTGTTCAATGGCCGTGCCAAGCTGACAACCTATTGAATTCAGGAGGTACATATCCTCTGCAGAAAATTGACCGGGCATATGGGCAGCAACATTTATCACGCCTACAACCTCGTCCTTTGCTTTTAAGGGAACGCTAACAAACCCTCTAAGGCCCTCCGTGCTCACCAGGTCTGGATAGGCAGTCCGTGGGTCTCTGGAAATATCTTCCAATACAACCGGCTCCCCGGTTTGGGCTACCCTTCCTGCTACTCCTTCGCCCAGACTCATCTTTACCTGCTCAACGTATTTAGCAGATAGACCACGATATACCTGATAGCTTAGCATCTGAGTTTGTTCATGAAGAAGCAGAATCCCCCCTGTAGTAGCACCGATGATTTCCAGCACAGTGTCCAGAGCTATATTCAGGATAGCATCTAGGTCCCACAATCCGCTGGTAGCGCTGGAAATACGGTTCAAGGCATGGAGATGGTGATGGCGCTTCAGAATTTGATTCTCCAGCTCCCTTTCTGCGGTAACATCTTTTCTCAGTTCGGCAAATGCATTGATATTGCCCTGGCTGTCTCTAAGGGGATAAAGGGTGACCTTGACATACCTGTTAGATATCATCTCGCCACTAAGGGTATGGTCGGGAGAAATAATCGTCGTCGGGTCGCCGCTCTGGAGCACCTTTGTAAGGGGACATTTCCACAGGGGGGAGCTACAGGGAGTGTTCCTGCCCTCAAAGACTTCGTAGCATCGCTTGCCACTGAGCGGTTTGCCTTCTGGCAAGCTCTGCCTCATGGCTGAATTGGCGAAGTTGACACGGTATTCACTATCGATAACAAAGAGCTTATCTTCTATACCGTCCATCACATCCTGCAAGTTCATATCTAAACTCGCATTTTCCCCAGTTCGCTCCGATTTCATCGGAGCTGCCTTCTTTTGACCCATTATTGCCTCAGCCATTCTAGAACTCTGATAGGAATAAGGTATCTCAGAAGTGCCAAATTTGTCAAAATTGAGTGTGAACCGCCTGCTAAATAAAACTATTTACCCGCGATTTTTCCAGAGGGCAAACTCGTGCTATACTTTACGAATTCGACTGTAAAATTAATGGAGAGAAGAGTAATGATTGTAAAAATGTTAGTGGTTGGTCCTTTTGCCTCTAACTGCTATATCATTGGTTCATCCTCAACTAAGCAAGGAATGATTATTGACCCCGGTGCCGAAGCTGAGAATATTTTGAGAACGGTGCAGCAAATGGGATTATCCATATCCTTAATCGTGATAACCCATGCCCATATGGACCATATTGATGCTCTTCGTGCAGTTAAGGAAAGGACTAATGCCCAGTTTGCCATTCATGAGGCAGAAAAGGACTTATTGGCTGCTGCCCCCATGCGTATGCTGATACCGCTTGGCCTCACCCCTTCTAAGTCACCCCCTCAGCCAGATAGGCTACTTAAGGACGGTGACCTAGTGGATGTAAGCGACTTACACTTTGAAGTCCTCCATACCCCGGGACATAGTCCTGGTGGGATCTGTCTTTCAGGGCATGGAGTAGTCTTTAGCGGTGACACTCTGTTTAATTTTGGTATCGGCAGGACCGATTTTGCCGGCGGGAGCTACGAACGTCTGATAAAGAGCATTCATGAAAAACTTATGGTTTTGCCTGACGAAACCATTGTCTATCCCGGTCACGGACCAAGCACCACTATCGGCGATGAGCGCCGAGGAAATCCTTTCCTCCAGTGATGAAACCTTGTAACCTGGATTTCCTATATCAAGGCGGTTGTAAAGACAGGTTTCTATGGTAAGATAACTTTAAAAACCCCCGGTTTGGCCACATTAGATGGGGCTAAGTGAAGGAAGCCAATGGGTGAAAAGGCTAAATTCTGCTTTAACTGGCGTCGGTATTCTCTCCTGATAATCACCATCGTGCTCCTGGTCATGTTAGCGCTGGCCAGTTGTGGCCCTTCGATTAAGGACCTCTTAGCAGTTGACTACACACCGCTGCCTGGGGATGACTGGGAGGTATCGACGCCCGCAGAGCAAGGACTTGACCCGATGCTGGTGGCGGAGCTGTATTACAACGCGGCTGAATTAGAGACCCTCTATAGCCTGCTGGTCATCAAGAACGGCTATCTCATCGCTGAAGATTATTTCAATGAAGGTTCGGTTGAGCAGAAAGACCGGTTACAATCTGTGACGAAAAGTTATACCTCGGCGCTGGTTGGGATTGCGCTGGATCAAGGCTATCTGTCAAGCGTGGACCAGAAGATGCTGGATTTCTTCCCGGAAATCGCAGACGAGATAACTGACCCGAGGAAAGAGCAGATAACGATTCAGGATTTGCTTCAGATGCGCGCCGGATATCCCTGGGAGGAGACCGATCCTGTTCTCTGGGAAGGGCTTCTATCGGGTTACTATGTGCCCCTTATAGAAGAATTTCCTCTAATCACCGACCCGGGAACCGAGTTCCATTACAGCAATCTATCGTCCAACTGGCTGGGAATTATCGTAGACCGGGCGACCGGTATGAATCTCAAGGCATACTCTGAAGAGAATCTTTTCTTACCACTTGGCGTGGAGGTGGGCGAATGGGGCACGGACGCGGAGGGCCACAACAATGGCTGTGGGGATCTGCACTTGACGGCACGTGATGCGGCCAAGTTCGGCTTGTTATATCTCAACGATGGTGAACACGAAGGGAACCAGGTCGTTCCCATCAACTGGGTGCATGATTCCCTGCAGAGGTACTCGGAGGATATCAATGTGACTGGTGGATTTCCGGCAAACTGGGGCCTTTCCTTCCGCGACGTCGGGTATGGCTATCAGTGGTGGTCTGCCAGGGTAGGTGAGCATCATTTCGACCTCGCGTGGGGACATGGAGGGCAGCTGATTGTTTTGCTGCATGAACTCGACATGGTTATTGTCGTTACCGCTTATCCGTTTTATCTGCAACATGATGCCGAGTCATGGAAGCACGAATTGGCCAATGTCAACCTGGTGGGTGAATTCATCAAGTCCTTACCGAGTGAGTGACGGGCAGGCCAGAGCGACATTCCGGCTGGTTAAGCTGTATTAATGATATTCCCCCTTAAAGGATTCTGTTAACACATCTTCGGCGTTGTTAATACTACCTTATCTACCGGGGAATTGTGGTCGAGCAATTAGAATATGTTCCTCAGATAATTGCGGTAATTCGCCAGCGTCTCTTTTAGGTTATCGCCGCCGAATTTCTCCAGGCAAGCATCAGCCAGGACAATGGCTAACATGGCTTCGGCGATTACCCCGGTGGCCGGGACAACACAAATGTCGCTCCGCTCATAGTGAGCTTCGGCTCCCTCACCGCTGCGAAGGTCTATAGAAGGTAAAGGACTAGCCAGGGTAGCAATAGGTTTGACTGCTGCCCTGACTATTATGTCCTCGCCATTGCTTATGCCACCTTCGATGCCCCCGGCACGGTTAGTGGCATGTTGCCAGGGCAACCCCTTCGCTTTGCTACGTGGGTTGGGTTCGATAACGTCATGAGCTTGTGAGCCTTTAAGCCCTGCTACAGCAAATCCTGTTCCGATTTCCACCCCTTTCACGGCATTGATGCTCATTATCGCCTGAGCAATCCTGCCATCGAGACGTCGGTCCCAGCTGACGTAGCTGCCCAAGCCGATGGGAACACCGGTAGCAATCACCTCGAAAATGCCACCCAACGTGTCTCCATTAGCTTTGGCCTCATCAATGGCTGCCATCATCTCCTTTTCTAGCTCGGCATGGGTACAACGGACTGGGGAGGCTTCCACTTGTTGCCAATCTATAGAGCTTGTTTCGCCTTGTTCCCAGTGATGTCGCCCGATTGCCATAGTGTGGCTATAAAAAGCAATTCCCAACTCCTCCAAGAATCTTCGGGCTATAGCTCCGACAGCTACTCTGGCGGCTGTTTCCCTGGCGCTGGCTCTTTCTATAATCGGTCTAATGTCTTTGAGACCATATTTAGTAACTCCGGCCAGGTCGGCATGTCCCGGGCGCGGACATGTTACAGGTTCGACTTCTTTCTCTACTGGTGAGACGCTTAACTGTTCCTGCCAGTTTTGCCAATCCCGGTTGGGGATAAAGAGTGCGATAGGGCTACCTGTAGTGAGCCCGTAGCGAACGCCGGCTATAATTTCCGCCTTATCCTCTTCAATCTTCATGCGGGAACCACGCCCGTAGCCCTGCTGGCGGCGCTTGAGTTCCTTATTGATATACCCTTCTTCTAGGGGAAGTTCCGCCACCATACCTTCCACTATGGCCACCAATCCCTTTCCGTGGGATTCCCCACCGGTGAGAAAACGAAATTGTCCCATTAGCTTTGATATAGAAATAGAGGTTGCCTATAGTTATGGTTTAGGATTTCCAGTAAAATTATATCTTGGGCGTTCAACCCTGATATTCTCGCCTTTATGGCATCGGCAAGCCCTAACAGTGACCTCAGTGTTACTCTGTGTGGTTGGTAATACTCCACTATCGGAGCTTCGATGCCAGCCAGTTCTGCTGCCAAGTCTATGGCTGTATTCAGATCACCTAGTTCATCAACCAACCCCAACTCTTTGGCTTCGGTACCAGTGTAAAGCTGCCCTGTAGCCAAATCTCTGACCTCTTCCCTGCTTAGCTCCCTCCCGTCAGCCACTACGTCGATAAATTGCTCGTAATATTCATCAATCATTTGCTGCATGATTTCCTCTTCTTCTGGCGTCAGCTCTCTCAATCCCTGATACATATCCTTATACTTGCCGCCCTTGAATATTTCTATCTGAATACCCAGCTTCTCCAAAAAACCCTCAATATTGGGTATCGCAGAAATAACCCCGATGCTACCCGTCATTGTAGTAGGAAGGGCAACAATCTTATCTGCTTGGGTTGAGATATAGTAGCCGCCTGAAGCAGCCGTGACCCCCATGCTTACCAAAATAAATTTTGTCTCCTTAACTTTTTCTATCTCCCACAGGATTTCTTGGCAAGGTGCTACCTCACCACCAGGGCTATCTATATGGAAGACAACCGCCTTGACTGCCTTATCTTCCTTCGCTTTCGTTAAATAATCTCTCACCAACTCCGGGGTAACGGTTGAGGTAGGGAACAATGAAGAACTCCCGGTGGTAATTGTCCCGCTGAGCGAGATTACAGCAATTTTACCTGCTGTCAGTCTGGGAATTAAGATAAGCGGAATTAGTATTGCTGCAAGCAATGCTAATATGCCCAAACTGATAATAATTGCCCTTTTTTTCACCCCTTTCCTCCTGTCAATATTTCCTTAGCCTTATCGAACATTATATCAACTGGAGCTTCCCTTTCTGTCCATAGCTTGAAGGAAGCCGCTCCCTGGTATACTAGCATAGGTAGGCCGCCAAGTATATTAGCCCCGGCTTTTTGTGCTAGCCCTAACAAGGGTGTTAGCCATGGGTTATATACCAGGTCATAAACTAATACGTTCCTGGGAATCACTTCGAGGCTCAAAGGTGATTGTCCTTCTTGAGAGCTGTGCTTCATTCCTATGGTAGTGCAATGAACTATTAAATCGCAGTTGTTAAAAGTTTCGGCTGAGCTTAGACTCTGCCACTGAAAAGCAGTGACATCTGGCTCCAAATCCTTCGAGCTTGGTGAAGCCTCTTTGATATACCTCAGCAAATTTTCTGCCATTGCTTTTGCTCGCTCAAAGATACCATCAGTAATGGCCAGTGAGGCTACTCTCCTTTGCACCAGTACAAAACCCACTGCCTTACCCACCCCACCAGCACCCAGGATGGCCACCCGCTTTTCTTCAGGGTCAAAGTTCCCTTCTTTGTCTAGTGCCTCGATAAAACCATAGGCGTCAGTATTAAAACCAAAAAGCCTATCATCTTTTTTGACTATGGTATTGACAGCACCGATCGAACTTGCCAAGTCATCAACTTCGTCTAATAAAGGTAAAACTGCCTCTTTATGGGGCACGGTTACGTTAGCTCCAACATTTTGAGTTTTTCTTAAATCATTCACTCTGTCCTGGAGTTGGGCTGGGTTTGTCTCCCACAGCTCATAGCGAATATCAAGTCGATGATAATCCAAGGCCGCCTGCTGGAAATAAGGAGAAATAGAATGTTTAAGGGGATAACCGATGAGACCTATGTGTCTTGACATTGATTAAGATCCTTTGCTATTACTCAGGGCGGTGGCTATCTAGGAAACCCTGGAGAATAAAGGCCGCCGCCATGGCATCTACTTCGGCTTTAACTGAAAAGCTGTGATTTCTGGTTCCTCTTTTTGCCCTGGAGCGCAGTTTCTTTCCCTTGCCACTAGCTTCCATCATCAAGCGCTCGGCAGCTTTGGTAGAGAGTCGTTCGTCCCACAGTTGTACATCAAGCTGGTTGAGGTCGCTTTGCTTCGCTCGCCATGACAATTTGTCGGTGAAAGCTGTTACCTTATCAGCTTGCTTCCCCAGCTCGCCGTTTAAGCGGCGAGGCAGGCCAACTACAATGTGCTCTGCCTTATATTGCTCCACGAGCTTGAGGATCTCATCTATAAGGGCATCTTTATCTTCACTGACTAGCACGGTTAAGGGGGTAGCCAAAATCCCCTGTGGGTCGCTTATGGCCACCCCGGTTCTCTTATCTCCGACATCTAGCCCTAAGCTGCGCATTTCACCCTCGCTTTTGATTCTGAGCCCTTCGCCTCTTGTCATTCTGAGCGAAGCGAAGAATCTCAGACCCTTCCCCTTCGTTTCACTCAGGGTCAGGGTGACAAAACAAACAATCTCAGGAAATTTGGCTGGCAATGACGCTTCTGACTAACCTTAGAGCTTCGTCAATCTTGGTTGCGTCTTTTCCGCCGGCTTGAGCCATAGAAGCCTTGCCACCACCACCGCCACCGGTAACCTTGGCTACTTGATTAATAATATCGCCGGCATGAAATCCCTTAGCTATCAGGTCGGGAGTCACCATAGCCAAAAAGTTAGGCTTACCATTATAAACTGTAGCCAAAACTACTACGGCGCTCTTTAGCCTGTCTCGCAATGCATCGCCCATTTCCCTGAGGATAGGCATGGTCAATGCTGGTACCTTGGCAGCCAGCACTGTGACACCGTTCACCTGCTCCGCTTGTCCAGGCAAATCCTCCGCTATTCTGCGCGATAGCTCCCTCTCCAGTGAAAATACTCTCTTACGCTCTGCTTCCAGCTCAATGGTAATGGTTTTCACCTTGTTAGGAACTTCGTCAATCGAGCCTTCTACTTCTTTGGCTAAGCTCTGCAAAGCAGTTAAGCGAGATTCAATTAAAGATTCAGCTTCCCTTCCCGTTACCGCTTCAATACGATGCAGTCCTGTGCCAATACTACCTTCACTAGTTATCAGGAATATGCCAATTTCTCCTGTTGAACTAACATGAGTGCCACCACAGAGTTCCTTACTTATTGCTGGTTCCCCGATTTCCAGCATTCGAACTTCTTCTCCGTACTTTTCTTCAAATAAGGCGATAGCACCCTCAGCGATGGCTTGCTTATAAGGGACTCTCTTGGCTTTCGCTTTTGAGTTCTGGCGTATCCATTCATTAACCTGCCTCTGAATTTCATTTAGCAGCTCTTCAGTTACCTGTCCTAAATGGGAGAAGTCAAATCTGAACCTTTCAGGCTCTACCAATGAACCTTTTTGCTCAATATGCCTGTTCACTATCTGTCTTAAAGCAGCCTGGAGGAGGTGAGTGGCAGTGTGATTACGAGCGATATCCAAACGGCGGATGACATTGACTTTGGCTTCCACTTCATCGCTGATGGATATGCTCCCTTCAACCACTTTTCCCCTATGTATTATCACGTCCGAAGGAGTTCTAAGGGAATTCGTGACGACTATTTTTCCCTTGTGGCTGCTGATTTCGCCGCTATCGCCTACTTGACCACCCATCTCGCCATAGAAGGGAGTTTTGTCAAGCACAACATCAACCTCACCACCTTCAGCCACGCTCTGTACAGAGCTTTCGTTAGTCATCAAATCGCAAACCTTTGCCCTGGAGCTGTATTTCTCATAGCCAATAAACTCTGTTCGCTCACGTATCACCGTAAGCTTGCCCTTCACCTCCGCTTTGCCCTCGACGCGATCACTTAGGTCAACGAACTTTTGTCCTGACCTGGCTCTTTCCCGCTGTCTCTCCATTTCAGCCTGGAAACCTTCCCAGTCTATAGACAAGCCTTTTTCTCTGGCAATTTCGGCGGTTAGCTCTGGGGGAAAGCCATAGGTGTCGTAAAGTCTGAATACCTCCTCACCTATTAGACGCTCTCTCCCTTGAGATGAAGCTTCGCCAATGAGCTTTTCCACCAAGTTAAGTCCGGTATCTAAGGTAGTAATGAACTTCTCCTCTTCTGCCCTAATTACATCGGTAATCGAGTTTCGCTTATCCATAAGCTCAGGATATATGTGACCCATTGTGCTGACGACAACCTCAGCCATTTCATTAAGAAAAGGGTCATTCAATCCCAGTTTCCTGCCGAAGAGCGAAGCACGCCTGAGTATTCGCCGCAGGACATATCCCCTCCCTTCATTGGAAGGCATTACGCCATCGGCGATAAGAAAGGCAGTGCCGCGTGAATGCTCAGTCACGATTCTAATGGCCCTGTCGATATTGTCGTCCCGACCATACTCCTTCCTGGACAAGTGGCAAATGCGGTCTACCAAAGGGGAAAACAGGTCTGTTTCATAAGGGGAGAACTTGCCCTGTATAGCTGCTAAAGTCCTCTCCAGTCCCATACCGGTATCGATGTTCGGTTTGTCTAAAAGACTGCGTTGTCCGCTTTGGTCCTGATTGTATTGGGTGAATACGAGATTCCATATCTCGGAGAAGCGACCACACTCGCAATTGGGTTTACATTCAGCTTTGCCGCAGCCAAACTCTTCACCAAGGTCATAATGAATCTCGCTGCATGGTCCACAGGGACCAGAATCGCCAACCGGCCCCCAAAAGTTGTCTTCTTCGCCGAATCGCAATATCTTCCCAGCGGGGACGCCGACCTCTCGCCAATAGGCGAAGGCTTCATCATCGTCAAGGTAAATGGTTATCCAGAGCCGCTCCTCAGGCAGTTTCAAATACTTGGTAACAAAGTCCCAAGCCCACAAGATAGCTTCTTTTTTAAAATAATCACCGACACTGAAATTACCCAGCATCTCAAAGAAGGTAAGGTGTTTGCTATCACCCACCGCATCTATATCAGTGGTGCGAAAGCACTTCTGGCAGGAAGCTAATCGTTGGCTAGGTGGGGTCTCCAATCCTAGGAAATATGGCTTAATTTGCACCATGCCAGCGCTAGTCAACAGTAAAGTAGGGTCGTTACGCGGCAATAAAGAGGAGCTGGGGATAATCTTATGCTCCCTATCCTGAAAAAAACCCAGAAAGGCTTGCCTCAGTTCGTCACTAGTCACTTACCAATCACCTTCTTGATTTTAGAAGGTGACAGCTTTAATGTCAATCAGGGTGTAAGAGAGCGTTAAGCAATGTCATTCTGAGGGGCCCAAATGAATTTGAGCGACGAAGAATCTTAGATATTCGTCGATTCGCTCAGGGTGATATCCCAGACATGACGCTTACGCTAACTAAGAATTTAGTTATTTCCCCTTCTTCGTGTAATCGGGGCACCAAGTGGCGTTGGGGCGCTCAGGGCGATGACAAGCAGTTCTCCAATTCCATTTACAACTGTCACAGAGGAAAATGTTCATGCCCAGGGTTTTTTTGACCCACAATTTGAGTTTGTCCAGCCAGCTTGGATTGCTTCGCTTCTTCACTTCATTCGGAGTGGCAGCCGCGGCAATGGTATTCCCTACATATCCTTAGATAGAGTGGCTAAGAATTCAGCGTTATTCTTTGTCTTAGCTAGCCTTTCCAGGATCCTTTGTGTAGCCTCGCCGTGGTTAGGGGAATCGCTATCTATCATGGTAATCACGCGCCTGAGCAGCCATACTTGTTTCAAGGTATTTTCATCCAACAAAAGTTCTTCTCTCCTCGTGCTGCTAGGCGTAATATTTATAGCCGGGAAGATCCTTCGCTCAGATAATTTTCTATCTAAGTGGAGTTCCATGTTACCTGTTCCTTTAAATTCCTCATATATGAGGTCATCCATGCGGCTGCCGGTATCCACGAGGCAAGTAGCAATAATGGTTAAACTCCCACCCTCCTCAATGTTGCGAGCAGTACCGAAAAAGCGCTTGGGGGGATGCAAGGCTGTTGAATCAACACCGCCAGATAAAGTACGCCCGCTAGGGGGCAGGGCTAAGTTGTAAGCTCTTGTAAGTCTGGTAATGCCGTCAAGGAGTATGACTACATCTTTGCCCATTTCTACTAGTCTCTTGGCTCTCTCTAATGCTAATTCCGCTACCCGAGTCTGGCTTTCTACCGGTTCATCGAAGGTGGCAGCAATAACCTCGGCCTTAACTGACCTCTTCATGTCAGTAACCTCTTCGGGTCTTTCTCCAATAAGGCAAACCATGAGGTGAATATCATTGTAGTTAGTAGTTATGGCATTGGCAATTTTTTGAAGAAGCACAGTCTTGCCTGCCTTAGGTGGTGATACAATGAGCCCTCTTTGCCCCCGGCCTATAGGTGCCACTAGGTTGATTAGACGACTGGATAACTCATCTGACGTTGTTTCCAGATTGATGAGCTTATTTGGGAAGATGGGAGTGAGCGAACCGAAATGGCGGCGCGTTCTTGTTAGTTCAGCGTCGAGTTCATTGATACTCTCTACTCGAAGTAAGCTATAGTATTTCTCGCTTTCTTTCGGCGGTCTAGCCTGGCCACAAATAGCATCGCCGTCTTTTAAGTTGAAACGGCGGATCTGGGAATTTGATACATAGACATCATTAGCACCACGCCGGAAGGTATCCTGTCGTAGGAAGCCGTAGCCATCGCTGATGGTTTCCAGGATACCTGTAATAAACATATTTCCCTGCTGCTGTGCTTCCGCTTGCAGGATGCGGTGGATAAGCTCGGACTTCTTCAAAGCAGAGTAGCCGATGATGCCATACTCCTTAGCCATCGCCTCCAGTTCATCCCGATTTTTGCTTTCTAGTTGCGCCATATTTGACATAATAGCCTCTTTTTGAATACCTTTCCTTTTTATATCTATGATTTTGTGGGGGCTTCTACAGTGATTCCTTTCTCGCCCATCACCTTCTTCCAATCAGCTCTAAAACGATCAATGCCAATATCTGTTAGAGGGTGTCTTATCATTTGTAGTAACACCTCGTAGGGCACTGTGGCAATATGAGCACCGATTTTAGCTGCCGTTAGACAATGTTGAGGATGTCTGATACTAGCGGCGATAACTTGAGCAGGCAGTTGATAATAGTCCAGGTATTCCACAATGTCAGCCACCACTTTCATACCATCCTCACCAATGTCATCCAGTCTACCCACAAAAGGGCTCACAAAAGTTGCTCCTGCTGTTGCCCCCAGTAAAGCTTGGTTCAAGGTGAAGCATAAAGTGAAATTCACCTTTATGTTTTCACTAGCTAACACCGAGGTGGCCTCTACTCCTTCAAGGCTAGCTGGTATCTTAACCACGATATTCTCCGACCATTTGGATATTTCTCTGGCTTCGGCTACCATTCCTTGAGTATCTTGGCTCAATACCTCGGTAGATACCGGGCCGGGGACAATAGAGCAGATTTCCTGGACCAACTTTTGATAGTTAACTTTACCTTCTCTCGATACAATACTGGGGTTAGTAGTTACCCCTGTAACCACCCCTAGTCTCACCCCATGGCGAATATGCTCTATATTGGCAGTATCTAAAAATATCTTCATCCTCTTAATTTAAAGGTAGGCTTGTCTGAGCACCTTCAACAAGTGTCTCCTTAGCTGCCCCAATGAATCCTAGGAATAATGGGTGAGGAAAATTGGGATGGGATTTGAACTCTGGATGAAATTGACAGGCAAGCATCCAGGGATGATCTCGTAATTCAGTAATTTCCACTAGTCTCCCATCCGGGGATAACCCGGAGGGCACGAGACCGGCTTCCTCTAAGGGCTGGCGGAATTGATTGTTAAATTCATAACGGTGGCGATGCCTTTCATAGGCTACTTCGGTACCGTAGGCATGAGCTGCCCTTGTTCCCTCTACCAGATGGCAGGGATAAGTCCCGAGCCTCATTGTCCCTCCTTTTTGCTCTAGACCGCGCTGCTCAGGGAGCAGGTCGATGACAGGATAAGCACTACTGGCATCAAACTCAGTGGAATTTACTTGTTCGGTATGGAAAACATGACGGCCAAATTCGATGACCATAATTTGCATCCCCAAGCATAAGCCCAAGTATGGGATTTCCCTTTCTCTGGCAAATTTGGCAGCTTTTATCATGCCTTCAATTCCTCGGTAGCCAAAGCCGCCAGGAACAATTATACCCTGAACTTGCCCAAGCTTATCATCGGCCATGCCATCCAATTCCTCGGAATCTAGCCATGCTATCTTCACTTCGCGATTGTGAGCTAATGCTGCATGGCACAATGCTTCACGCACAGAGTAATAAGCATCTCGGAGCTCAACGTATTTGCCTACCAATCCAATAATTACAGGCTCTTTGAGAGCTTTTAGCCTAGCTACCATGTCTCGCCATTCTTCCAGATTGCTTTTCCCGGCTTTTAATCCCAATCGGCTAACTATGAATTCCCCTAACCCCGCATCCTCGAGCAGCAAGGGCACCTCGTAGATGGTTTCGCTGGTAACCAGGGAGATAACCGCCTCTTTATCTACATCGCAAAATAGCGATATTTTGTCCTTTATCCCTTCAGCTATCTCCTTATCGCTGCGACATAGTATCACATCGGGCTGAATACCGATTCTCCTTAGCTCGTTGACGCTATGTTGAGTTGGCTTGGTCTTTAGCTCGTCAGTGGCAGCGATGTGTGGCAAAAAGGTGACATGAATGTATAGCACATTATCCCTGCCTTCATCCTTTCTCATTTGCCTTATAGCTTCTAGGAAGGGTTGCCCTTCAATATCTCCCACAGTACCGCCAACTTCAACAATAATTAGCTCAGACTGAGATATTTCGGCTACTTCTCTTACCCGTCTTTTTATTTCGTTGGTTACGTGGGGAACCACCTGAATTGTGCCTCCCAAAAAATCTCCTCGCCTCTCCTGAGCAATGACGGAAGAATAGACTTGACCTGAAGTAACGTTAGAAGCTTGGGTCAGTTCCACTCCAATAAACCTTTCATAATGTCCCAAATCTAAATCAGTCTCGGCACCGTCTTGAGTAACAAACACTTCACCATGTTGGTAAGGGGACATCGTCCCCGGGTCAACATTCAAGTAAGGATCAAGCTTCTGCACAGAGACAGATATGCCGCGGCTTTTCAATATTTTGCCGATAGAGGCTACTGAAATTCCTTTACCTACAGAACTAACTACGCCACCCGTAATGAAAATATACTTACTCACCGCTCATTGCAAGAGTATAAAGAAAGCCAAATCTTGTAGGTCGATCCTAAGACGCGAAGTAAACCTGAGTTTATTTTATTATAAAAAGTAAGCTTATAAATTGTCAAGTCCGCTTTGCTCAAATGATGTGATACACTCTGTCTTGAATTCGGGCACAGATTTTTTGTAGGAAAAGTAGCAATGCTATAATAAGCATAGTAAAAATGTCTAAAAAATACATTCTGGCTTTCGTAGTAATAGTAGCGGTAGCGTTAAGTGTCAGTATTTGGGCTCTATCCCTTCCCACAACATTTAGCCTGCCCCAGTCTAATAGCACAACCCTGCACACTGATCCCGATTGGACATTCCCTCCAGAGAGCGGGCCAGCTATTTCCTTGCCTGATTTCCGCCCGGTAGTTGCTGAGGTAATGCCCTCGGTGGTTTCCATAACCACCGGGATTGTCGTCGCTGATTTCTTTGGTCGTCAGTATACGGAATATGTTACGGGGTCTGGGATACTTATCGATGGTGCAGGATATATTGCCACCAACAATCATGTAGTTGAAGATGCCCAGAGTATCTACGTGGATTTGGCTGATGGTAGTACTTTCCCTGCAAATACAGTAGGCACTGACTCCTTATCTGACCTTGCCGTGATAAAGATAGATGCCGCAGATTTGTCTTATACCTATTGGGGTGACTCAAGCTCACTATCTCTTGGCGAGTGGGTACTAGCTATTGGTAATGCTCTGGGAGAAGGAATAATAGCAACCCAGGGCATAGTCAGCCGCTTAAATGTATCCGTGAATGTTGAGGGAAATACCCTTTACGGTTTAATTCAAACCACGGCAGCTATCAATCCGGGCAACAGTGGTGGCCCACTGGTCAACATGGCTGGTGAGGTGATAGGCATTACCAGCGTTAAGATAATTGCGTCCGAGGTAGAAGGTATGGGCTTTGCCATAAGCAGCGACGAGGCTAAGCCTATTATCGAGGATTTAATTCATTATGGTCACGTGACTTACCCTTGGCTGGGAGTGGGATCACGTACCGTAACCCCTTCGCTAGCTGCAGCAAGGGATCTTTTTGTGGACGAAGGAGCGCTTATTGAAGAAGTATTTGCTGACGACCCTGCAGATGCTGCGGGTTTAAGAGAAGGTGACATCATCATCCGCTTTGAGGATAAGGAAATAAGCAATGTCGCCGACCTCGTCCAAGCTATTCGGGCCAGCGAAATTGACGAGGAGGTAGAAATAGTCTTCGTTAGAGGCGAAGATACTAAAACAACCTCAGCCCGATTGATAGAACGCCCGACTTCCTAGGACAAGCTTCCTTCGTTCAAATCCCAAGCTCACTAACCAAGGCCTCCCTATTTTAGATGTTGAAATTTGAATTTTAGGATTTGTCTAGCACTTAGAAATTAGGATTTAGGATTGGTCTTTTTGATTGCCAAAGAGACCTCGCCATTCGAGATGCGGTGTTGCTCACTAAAAGCTCCATCGGGAGGTGAACCATCGATAAGCTCCTGAGATAAGGTCTCCTGTTTAATATAGTCGGTAAAAGTGTTTATTACTTGCTTGATAAGTGATTCTTTTGTCTGGTAATAGGTAACGATGTGGTCTGTAATATCAAACTTGGCATTGCGACGCATATTTTGAAGATGACGCACAAGCTCTCTACTTACTCCCTCGGCAATGAGCTCAGGAGTTAATTCGGTACTTATGGCTACCCAATATCTGACGTCGTTGGCCACAATGTAATCTGGCATGAGGGAAGCAAATTCCTCTCGTTCTTTCGCTTCACTCAATACAACGAGTTGCTTAGCATTTATCTCTTCCATTACCTCAGTAGCTAAATTCTCTAAAGCTTTTTTCTCCTCTTTGGTCTCTACCGCGACTATGGCTTTACCCAGTGGCTGGCGCACTTTAATCCCTGCCTTAGCTCGTGCCGCTCTACCCAAGCTGGATATTTTCATGGCTAGCCCAACATCGCTATTTAGCCTGTCATTGATTTTAGTCTCATCCGCTTTGGGGAAATCAGTTAGATGAACACTTTCTCTAGCTTCAAGACTAACAGAGCGAAACAAATTCTGATAAAGCTCTTCAGCAATAAATGGCACAAAGGGAGCTAACAATTGAGATAAAGTCACCAGGCATTGATGTAGCGTAGTATATGCAGCTAATTTGTCGGCATCGTTCTCGCTTTTCCAGAACCGGCGGCGGTTTCTTCTCACATACCAGTTAGAGAGATTATCTATAAATACCTCAATCCTACGTGTCGCAAAAGTAGGATTGTAGATATCCATCAATTTGGAAACATCGCTTACGAGCCGATTTAGTTCTGAACTGATCCAATTATCCAACTCCGTGAAAGCTTTTAGCTGATCGCTGTTAGTCTCCAAGGGTTGAGGAACAAAGTGGTCGATATTGGCATAAAGGGTGAAAAAAGAATACGTATTCCACAAGGTAAGGAAAAATTTACGTATCGTCTCCTCAAGCATCTTAGTGGAGAAACGATGAGTATCTTCTCCTGTAGTAGAAACCAGCATATACCACCTTAGAGCATCTGCACCGTAGTTATTAATCACAGCCCAGGGATCAATTACATTGCCCTTGGACTTGCTCATTTTCTCACCCTGAGCATCGACAACGTGCCCATGGCAGATGACATTCTTAAAGCAAGGACGATTGAAAAGTAGAGTAGATATAGCATGTAAGCTGTAAAACCAGCCCCTGGTCTGGTCAACAGCCTCGCAAATAAAATCGGCAGGAAAATTCTGCTTAAACTTATCTTCATCCTCGAAGGGATAATGCCACTGAGCTACGAACATAGCCCCGGAATCAAACCAACTATCGATTACCTCGGGAACACGCTGCATCCTGCCATCACATTTAGGACAGGCAAATGTTATTTCATCTACATAAGGACGATGTAAATCCAAAGGCTTGGTTAAGCCACTGAGACTTGACTGTGCCCGTAATTCGTTCACACTGCCAACACACTCATAGTTGTCACAGGAAGAACATCGCCAAATATTGAGCGGAGTCCCCCAATATCTCTCTCGTGAAAAAGCCCAATCAACGTTGTTCTTCAGCCAGTCGCCAAAGCGACCATACTTAATATAATCAGGGTACCAGTTTATTTCGGCATTGCCATTGATAAGCCTCTCTTTTATTGCAGTCGTCCTGATGTACCAGGTTTGCTTAGCATAATAAAGAAGAGGTGATTCACACCTCCAACAAAAGGGATAGGTATGGGTAATCCTTTCGCTGCGAAAGAGCAGCCCACGAGACTTTAAGTCGTTAAGGATGTCTTTGTCAGCATCTTTGACAAACTTGCCTGCACCTGGTAAATCCAGCTTCTCTCGTGCTGGCCCAAGAATCACTGGGGCTTCACTTTTCTGAATATATTCCCGTGCCTTTGGTGTAAAACCTGTAACCAGATCAGTCGTTACCATCCCGTTCAACTCCACCGTGTGAATGAGTGGTAAACCCTCTCTCTCGCCTACTTCAAAATCAATCTCACCATAAGCTGGGGCTATATGTACAATCCCCGTCCCCTCATCCATGGAGACAAAATCACCCTCGATAATACGATAAGCTCTCTTATCTTCCTTGACGTAACGAATGTCAATATTGTTATATAAGGGTTCATAACGCACTCCAACTAAATCTTTCCCGATTACCTTCTCTACCACCCTACGGCCACTCAACCCTGCCTGCTCAAGCAGAGCATTGGCCAGAATGAGATATCCATCGTCTCCCTCCACCATAGCGTAGTCAGCCTCAGGAGCCACCGCTAAAGCTGTATTGCCTGGTAACGTCCAGGGTGTGGTAGTCCAGGCAAGAAGATAAGTAGACGCAGTTGAGGAGAGAAAGGAGCGAGCAGTTTCGCTACCCTCATGCTGTGCCAGGTCGAGCTTGAACTTTACCCAGATCGATGGGTCATCCGCCTCATCATAGCCCAAAGCTACCTCGTGAGAGCTGAGGGATGTGCCACATCTAGGACAATGCGGCGTTACTTTATAGCCCTGATAAATTAAGCCTCTGTCCCATAGCTCTTTCATTATCCACCAGCAGGATTCAATATAGCTATTGTCTAATGTTATATAAGGATGCTCCATGTCTAGCCAGTAGCCAATGCGCTCGGTCATAGCTTCCCATTGATTAATATATTTAAAAGCGCTTTGGCGACAATGCTCATTGAAGCGAGCCACTCCATATTCCTCAATTTGAGCCTTACTGGTAAGGGCAAGAGAACTTTCCACCTCTAACTCAACGGGTAAGCCATGGGTATCCCACCCTGCCTTTCGGGGCACATGATAACCCTTCATTGTCTTGTACCGACAAACAACGTCTTTATATAGGCGAGATAGCACATGATGAACTCCCGGGCTGCCATTAGTTGTGGGCGGGCCTTCATAAAAGGCATAATGTGCCTCTCCCTTTCTCATCTCAATGCTCTTGTCAAAAATCCTCTGCTCTTTCCAAAAGCGAAGGATCTCCTCTTCCAATTGAATAAAGTTAATCTTGGTGTTGATTTCACGGAACATGTCTAAACCTGTCTCAGTAAAATAACCACTTTCCTATCCTCACCCTCACCTATGCTATGAGTTGTTACATCGGGATTATCAGCTAAAGTCAAATGAACAATCCGGCGTTCGTCAGCGGGCATTGGCTCCATAGTTATAGAATGGCGCCTTGATTTCACCTGTTCGGCTAGATATAAAGCCAATCTTTGCAAGGAATCACGACGGCGTTCTTTATATCCGGCAACGTCAACGCTTAACGGCAGCCAGGCCTTTAACCGTCCAACTAGTATGAGCTTGGTAATATATTCCAAGCAAGCTAGGGTCTGACCTCGCCGCCCAATCAAGATACCCAAATCATCACCCTTAATATCTAAAGCTAAAGGTATCTCATCGGATAGCACTTCAACCTTGCCTGTTATACCGAGCAATCCAAGCAGCGTATCTAGGATTTCTGTGACCACCTTGACCGCATCTTTTTCCGGTGGAGTTACTGGAGTCACCCTAATTAAAGCCTCCTCGCCTTTTGCTCCTAAAATATCTGACTTCTCCTCTCTAACAATCTCCACATCAAATTGGTCTCGGCTCAGTCCCAGCTGCGCCTCTGCCTTCTCTATCGCCTGTTCTACTGTCGCAGCTGTTATCTCAATCCCTTCCATAGTCCGCTTTCCTTTTAGTGATTTGCTCTATTACCAGCACAATTTTCGATCGCCTCTACAATATTAGTTCATTTTCTCTTTACTGTGTTGACTTAAATGGAGAACGGAATTTAAGGTAACCCCAGCCACCAGTAAAGAAATACTGAATTATGATGCCAATTATATTGGAAACTGCCCAATAGAGAGCCAAGCCGCTGGGGACCATCAAGGTAATAAAACCAAACATGAGAGGCATCATCAGCGTCATCATCCTCTGCGTGGACTCTTGCTTGGGGTCAACAGCTGGTGCTTGGGACATCTTCTGTTGTACCCACATTGTGCCACCAACTATGATGGCTATAATGAAGTTGCCGCTGCTTCCTAAATCAAGCCCTAAGAAATGGCTCTTTAAAGGAATCGCTTGATTCACTATGTCCCACGAGTAAAGACGCTGAGCTAAACCAAGCAAGCTTTCAGGTGTCGTAGCCAGAGCGCTCATAATGGCTTGATAGAGAGCAATCCAGATAGGGAACTGAATCAACATAGGCCATAAGCAGCCCAGAGGGTTTACTCCGGCTTCCTTATAAAGCTTCATCATTTCTTGCTGAAGCTTTTGCTGATTTTTACCGTATTTCTTCTGCAATTCTTGGATCTTCGGCTGCATCTCCTGCAAAGCTTTAGTGGAATTGAGCTGTCGCTTGGTAAGAGGCCAAGAAATCAAACGAACGATGACGGTAAGGGCAATGATTGCTAACCCAAATTCACCAGATAAGAGTTGGCTTAAGGCAACCAGTACATTAAGTACCGGGTTACCTATAATTAGATTCCAAACCTCTCCAAAACTCATTGAACGACCTTCATTCTTCCTTCTCAGTCAAGTCAACCTTCCAACTCACTCCCCCTCTATCAATATCCACAACATATAACTGGTTATCTTCACCTCGAATATAAACCAGGCCTTCTTGAGCAGAAAAAGAACTTCTAACATCAGCACCAATTGAGATAGTTTTCAGCGGCACTGCCTCGTCTCCAAGCTCGGCGCTGAGGTCAAAGACGTATACAGTACCTGATTCATCGGTCACTATCAGTAGATTATCCACCAAAACAGGCGAGGAAACTATGCGGTTTCCAGCATTAAATGCCCACAATTTCCCCCCTGTTTTTGCCTCAATAGCATAAATTCTGCCATCGAGGCAGCCAGCATAAACAATGTCTTCATTGACTACGGGAGACGCCCAGAACCAATTACCGGCTGGTTCCTCTTGGGGAAATTTCCAAATTGGAACATCACTACCTATTTTTACGGCGTAAAGATAGCGGTCAAACGAACCCACAAATATGGTATCTCCGTAAATCACTGGTGAAGAAGCGAAACCTGTCTCTGATTCAAATGACCAGTCCAATAACTCGCCTGTTTCAATTGATAGAGCATAGATATGACCATCGTAGGCACTGAAATAAAGAGTATTACCTTGAATTACCGGGGAAGTCCATAGCTTTCTATGCGTTTCATCTAAGACCTTTGATTCCCAATTCAAATCACCGAATTCCTTATCCAGAGAATACACTCGGCCATTGGAGCTGCTTAGGTATATGGCATCCCCACGCACTAACAAGGCAGCTACTATAGCATTGCTTTTTGCATTATCTATGGGACAATCCCACTCCCATTCACCATACCTTTGCTGAGGAAAGGTTAAATTCTGGCTTCTAGCCAACATGTTCAATGCCAGAACCTGACCGCTATAGGTGCCAATGTAAACTATATCTCTATCTACAACCGGTGTACCATATATGGCAGTTGGAGCTGATGTCTGGCCACATGATAAGCCGCTGGATGGTGCCGTGACCGGGGCCGTGGAATAGGACCATTCTAGATTTTCAGTTGACGAATTTATCGAAACCACCCTGCCATCCATGGTGCCCACATAAATAATGCCCTCGTGAACTGTAGTTCCTGACCATCCCTTCGCTAACTGAGTATAACCTGAAATACAGGAAACCAGTGTCAAGGGCAGAAGAGCAACTACAACGAGGAGTAATATCTTTGGTTGCTTCATTATATAACTAAGGTACCGGGTCGTAGCCACCTTCAGAGAAGGGATTACATCGAGCTATCCTCTTGGCTGCCAGCCAGCTACCTCGGGCAAACCCATGTCTTTTAATTGCCTCAAAAGCATACTGCGAGCATGTAGGCTGGAAACGACAAACAGGAGGGAGCACCTTCGACACTGTGTTCTGGTACAATTTAATTAAACCCATAGCTAATTGAGTCATTTGTTGCTCTCCAACAATTGCGCCCGAGTTAAAAGCTTGGTTACCGTCCTCTCTAGCTGGTGATAGTCAGTATTGACTGCTACAGACCGAGCAATGAAGACAATGTCCCATCCAGACCTTAGCGATTGTAACCTCATTATTTCCCTGAGTAACCTCTTCAAGCGATTACGCTGCACTGCCTTACCCACTTTTTTGGTCACGGAAAAACCATATCGGCTTAGACTTAAACCATTGGGCATCGCCTTCATCACTAGCAAGCTATTTGCCCATACTTTGCCTTGTCGATAAACCAAAGTATATTGGGCTCTAGTAGTTAAAGATCGAGGCTCCTTCACAGGATAGAGTTAAACTGGAGTCAGCCTATACCTCCCCTTAATGCGCCTTGCTTTAAGCACTCGTCTTCCAGCTCGAGTGGCCATTCTAGCGCGAAAACCTAAGCTGCGCCTCCGGGAAATTTTCTTCGGTTGATAAGTCCGCTTTGGCATTCTTCAAACCGTCGAACGG
>Ga0315539_1000356_pt1 | contig 34587 bp, 64 predicted proteins | sample SalMarSW160150MG_FD_203097 | JGI IMG/M metagenome (GOLD analysis project Ga0315539, IMG submission 203097) | Salt marsh sediment microbial communities from the Plum Island Ecosystem LTER, Massachusetts, United States - Salt Marsh Sediment SW1601-150 ...
GAAAGAACCGCATCTAACGCTTCAATGGTTTTTTTATGAGTTTTAAATTTGCCTAGTCTAGAAACATGGTTCATGTAAAGTTCAAATGAATTATTAGCTAGTGGATTCCACTTGTCAAGAATTAAGAAAGCTGGTTTTTCCGCGTCACCTATGAAATATCGTTCACATGCTTCAGATTCTAAAATGTCCCAGAGACAATCTTGTAGGGCTAGAGTCATTTGGCTTCTTCTCCTTTCTGTTTTTTCAGTATCCAAGCTAGAAATTCATCGTAACATTGGCGACATAGTTCCCAATTTAAATAGGCATCTTGTCCTCTAGCTTCTGCAATAGATTCAATGAAATCTACGTCTAGTTTGTAAATTGTTTGTTCTTCTTCATACATTAACTCGTTGCATAAATCACAACGATGTGCAGTAAGTTTAGTCATGTTTTTCCCCCTTCCAACTTTATCACATAATTCCGTGAGTTCTTTTCCGAAGCCATTTTCTTGTATTGTTCTCACAAGTTGCCAGCCTTCCATCTTAACTGTTTTAGTGCTCATTTTTTCTGTTTCTCCGTTGTTAAATTCGTATCAACCCACTCTGGAATTTCGCCTTCTTCCCATTTTTTAGCATGTGCAATATCATCCCAACTTGGCGTGTCTGAAACTATATCGTTCCAATCTTCACCATAACATTCTCTTGCTAACGCTTGACCCCAATCCCAAGTTTTCCCGTTCTTTTCATAAACTGTACCACCATATTTTTTAGCCATGCGACTTGTCCAGTCGAGAACGTAACTAACTCTTTTCTGTTCATCAAAACTCAATCTGTTCATTTTGTTTTCACCTTGTTCAACCTAAAACAACGTTTGCACTCAACAAGCCGTGCCGTGCCATTTTCCACTAAGGTTTCGGGGTTAACGATTCGACTGTTGCAGTAACCGCAGATTAAATCGCCATCTTCAACGGTAGCCGTGAATAATTCAGCCATCGCGCAACATCTCCTTTACAGCTTTGCGAAATGGGCAATCATTACAAATTTTGTCAAATCCAATAAAACCGTCTCCTTCCGCATCTTTTTCTCCGAGTTCTTTCTCGAAACCAAAAATAAACTGGTCTATTGCAGTTAATGTTTCGTGGGATATTTTGCCATCTTTCTGTCTAATTGTTCCGTTAACCCAAATCTTTTTTAGTCTTTGCCAATTGTAATTCATTCTAGGTGCGCTCTCCCCAACACTTCTTTTAACTTCAAAATTTGTTCGCGGTACGTTTCAGGTTTATACTCGAAACTGCCGACTTCCTCTGCACTCCACAAGTCACTACGCTTAACAATGATAGTTGCCTTCAACTTCTCCGTCACTTTTTAAACCTCCTTAATCTTCCATGTTCTATGATGCCCTTGTCCGTGACTTGTCGCAATGATTCGCCCAGATTCCTTTAGCTTGTCCCAAGCGTGCCAAAAAGCAAGATGCATAAAATGGTTAGCAACAGTGAAATAATCCGTTAGCTCGCCTGTGCGTATGTTTGGATTTTTCTTGATTAGGTTAAGAATTTCTTGTTCTGCTTTAAGCTCTAAACTATCAACAAACTCATCTTCGAGTGCTAGTAACCTTTTTAGGATAAAATCAATTCTATCATCAATGTTTAATTTCCGTCTCAAATCTGCGTAGGAAATAACATATTCTTTACTATCGTCGCCTTGCAAACAAACTTTATATTCAACCATTCCTAAGCCTCCTCTTTCTGTTCGCCGACAACCATCATTACAAAGCCAATTAGACCTAGCCAAAGCAGCACGGGTGCAAAGAACAATTTTACAAGTTTAGGCAGCCTCAACATTAAGCCTCCTTTAATTGTGCTATGAGTTTGCGAACAGCATCCAAAGTGGCTTCCGTGCGGTTACGATAACGTCCTTTCCACACCTGGTCAAATTCTTGGAGTAGTTTAACTGGCCAGTTCTGGTAAATTTGGCGGGTGTCACTGTCAATCATTTTTTTGTCTCCTCTTCAGCAATTCTTATGACTCTTAAACTGATGTAATCGGCACCATTTTGGACAGCATATGTTATTCCATTATGTAGCCCTTCGAGAGTTTTGTATCTTCTATAGAAAATGCTGTTTGATTCGGTTGTTTTGAAAGCAGCTATTACAAGTTCCTTTGCCGTTAGAGGAACATATAGTCTGCTTGAACTCATTTTGGTGTCTCCTTGCCGAACAGTTTTTTGAGTGCGTCTAACGCGTCGCAGTCATACGGGTTATTTTCGCAAGTTTCACGGAGGGGACAGTCGTCGCAAACCGCATTGTTCTCGACTAGAGCTCGCAGTTTCTTCTCAAAAGCGTCAAGCCATTCATCATATGTTCTACTGATTCCTTCTTTTGAAAGATGTTCTTGATAGAAAACATTGTTAGGTCGGTTTTGCATTGTGGGCTCTGTCATTTTTTCGGAGCCTCCTTTGGTTGTTCTTCCTTGTCAAAATCATATTTGATTGCTTCAATCTCTTCATGCGCTTGTTCTTCGGTCACGTAGCCACGTTTCAAATCCATCAGAACCCTGCTGATTGCTGCACTGCGCATTGCATCTCGCACAGCGTTGACAGACAAGTGAACGTTAAGTTTCTGCAATTTCCATCCCCTGTTTTCGGTCTTTCCAAACTTCGATTTGGTGTTCCGTCAGCTTCCACGGTTCGCCTTGAGGTAGCTTGGCGATAATGTCCCATTTGAAACGTTGATAATTTTGGTCAGCGAATATTTTACCGTATAAATCGTAGAGAATTGCGTAGGCTAAGTCTGCTGGTCCCGAACCGCCATAGCCCCAATTGAACCCACTTGAAGAATGTATTTCGATGTGCCGTAAAGGATTCTCATTGACTAAAACGGGTTTAGCACCGACTACACTCCCAGTTCCTAATCCTTCATAGACTTTCAAATTATCACTTCCTTTTTTTGTTTGTAAAATCGACAACCACTCACGCCTTTGCAACTGCACATTTGCTCTTTCAAACTGCATACCTGTTCGTGATCGCATTTGCTGCAGAACTCTTCGTAAAAACGGTTGTTAGAAGACACAAAGTCTTTTTGAGATGCTCCTATGGGGATACGTTGTTCTTGCTCCTTTTGTGAATTCGGTTTGAAATATGGGTTTTTCACGTCTTCAAATTCTTCTTGCCAGTCCTCAAAAAAAATGAGTCGTACCGAATAAAACGTGGTTGTAGTCAAGCTTTCATGTCTTAAAGCCCTCTGCAAACCTACAATCGTTTTTTTCGAGCCTGGTTGTTTCATGTCTTCAATCCATTTACACGCGAAGTAATGCCTGAGAAGTCTAGGGCTTAAATTTTGTACTCCTGCTTTCACGCCGATTCCGTGGATTAAATACCAGATTGCTGTTCTGCTCATAGGCTTGTGTTGCCTAGCGATTTTAGGGTTGTCTTCTCTGGCGAAAACAGTGCCTTCCGCGCGGTCGCCGATTAAGTCTTGGATGTACTGCAAAGTTAAAACGTCAAGGGGCAACGGGTAAAACCGTTTCTTTTTAGAATCTAACACTCTGAAGCTGCGCGTGTTAAAGTCGATGTCTTCAATGTTTAACGTTGTGATTTCTGTGGTGCGTAACCCAATTTTCATTGGCACTCGTATCAAGAGGAAATCGCGTAGTTTACAGTGAACCCGCGCAAAATCGTGAACGTGTTCTATATCGGAGCGTCTGATAACGATGGCTTCTCCCTTGCCATACCATTCCCTCCCTCTCCCACCACCATTAGTCATAGTAGTGCCTTTTTTGGAGAGAAAATACGTTTTAACTCGGATTGTCCACTTAACACTTGCGATAATCTGTACTGTGCGGCTCTGAGAGAGAGAACGGTTAAAGTGTTTTTGGCTCATTACAACGCCTCCAAATCCTTGAATTCTCGCTTAAGCTGGGCAAGCAACTCGCTTAACATCGGTAAGTCTGACTGTTTGAAATCAAAGTTCACAAGCACACTACCAAAATGAAAATCGACAGATACCGTTTTTTGGAGGGAATCCGTGTCGGTTATTTCTATGCGTCTAATTTCATCTTTGTTTTTCTCTGTCATTTTGGAGAAGCCTCCTCCAAAAATTTGCTAAGTTTCTCTGGGACGTTAGCGATTCTTTTTTTAGCCATTTCTACATATTCGGGGTTTATGTCAATGCCTACCCATTTTCTGCCAAGTTTTTCCGCTGCCATACAAGTAGTTCCGCTTCCAACGAAAGGATCAAGAATAATGTCGTCAATATGACCGAACAATTTAAGAAAACGTTTTGGTAGTTCCTCGGGAAATTCGGATGGGTGATTTGTTTGTCTACCAGCATAGTTTATTTTCCAGTGTCCGCGTGTCCATTCGACAAACTCCGTCTTTTGAATGTCAGTGTTTTGCCCGTTCTTTGTTTGGCTTCCTTTAAAGAAAATATAAGCCATGTGAAAGTTTGGGATTGTGTAGACATTGTCAGGCTTTAACCAACTACCCCAAGCGGTTGGATTTGTTTTTCTATGTGGAATGACAATTTCACTGAATAGTTTTAACCCATTCTTAAACGCTGCATCTTGCCAAGTCCAAGAAAGGGGAAAACATCTGCCACTGCCACCAATTTCTATGCAGAATCTTCCTCCGATTACCAGAACTCTTTCAATCTCTTTTACCGTTTCGAATGCAAATTTATAGTAACAGTCAAACGGAACCTTATCCTTCTTTCTTCCGTATCCATAATCTTTGCCTACATTATAAGGGGGACTTGTTACAACGAGATCGATAGATAGATTTGGAAAAGTCTTCATTACTTCTATACAATCGCCACAGATAATTTGGTTGATGGGTAGAGCTTCATGTGTGATGTTAAGCTTTGTTTGACGTTTGTATGTTGTGGTTAAGTGTGTCATGGTTGTCAATTTAGTAGAGGCATGTATGTTGTATATATATTTTATGTATATTAGATATATGATGTCTTAACACTCTCGAAAACCTTAAAAGCCCAACCCACCATAAAAACAATAGCGCAATGGCGACAATGCGGAGGGATAAACCAAAAGTGCGAGTGCGCCACGTTTATCCCTTTCACCGTCTTTTACATATTCAATTTCCGCGTTCCCCAAAAAAGGGAAAAGTGGACTTATCATGCAACATCTACGCTCTAAACATAAAAGGCAAGAACGAGATGCAAAACGCTTTATGTTAGACAAAAGCTTCCACGACAAAAACAACGCCGACACAATCAGCCTAGTAACACAATCAATGGTAATAGCACACTTAAACGTGTTGTATCCTGACACACCGCCGCCTGAAATAGACGTTGTGCGGGGTGAAGTGCTTCTTGATCCGAGAGGGGAGGGTTCATTTCAAAAATGACTTGGCTTTGTCTGAAAGATAAGTGGTTGAAAATTAAAATACCTTTCACGAAAAGGCAATGGGAAATTCATCTCGGATTTACTATTTGGGATAAAAGTGAGTGATGGGAGGTGAAAACATAGATGAGGAAATTCTGGATATTCATGGGAATCTTATTCGCCATAGTGTTCGGAATTGCAATCGGCTGCGCAGTAAGCGACCCGTTCAAAGTATGGTTCAGCGACTCTATGATTTACGTTTTCGGAACAACTGCTTTAACCGTAGGTGGCTGGTGGACCGCAATCAGCGCAAACCCTGTTTATCAGCAATGGCACATGCTCATTTGGTTCGCAGGCGGAATCATAGGCACAGTAATCTTCACAAAAATTTTGTGGCCTAGACGACCTTGGCAAACGAAACAAGTGACACAACAAGATTACCAGCACACTATGTCGCCGTCAATACCACAGTCCACTGTTGAGGCTGTACCGCAAAACATTGTGAAAGCTGAAACTAAAAAGGAAGAGAGTGTACCCGCATGAGCTTGTTTGAAAAGTTAAATCTGTTTCAAAAAAAACCGCAAGCCATCATGCCTACGCAATTGTACGCGTATAAAACACGGTTCGCCATGCTAGGTCCTACTGGCGCGGGAAAAACAACTGTCAGCGCACTTATAGTGTTGGCTGCTCAAGTTTCAAGCAGTGACATGCCACATTTCGTGTGCAGAGTGTTGGAGGGGCAGAGCAGAATTTTAGACGCGGTATCTAGTATTAAACAGCAGCATTTTCCTGAGAAAACAGCGGCGCATAGTCGGTATGCGATGGAGTCAGGTTTGCTGTTAAGAACGAAGGGGCGTTGGGGCGAAAAAAAAGTTCAAGTACCCATCGTTGACGTTGCTGGCGAAGACATTGAATTGATGACTGCTCATTACCGCACGGGCGTAACTAACGTTAGTAATGTTGCGTATAGTTTAGCTCAGAACTTGATTAGTTACGTTAAAGAAAGTGACGGTTACATATTATGTGTGGACGCAAGTAAAGCCCTGGGCATTAAAGGTTACAGTCAACCAAGCAGCACTGTACAGGCTGATCCAGACAATGATTTGCACAGGATTTTGTCGGAAATTTTCATTCATAAAGAAAAGAGCCGTGGCAAATCGATTAAGGGTATTGCGGTTGTGATTACGAAGTGGGATACGATTGCGCCGTACGCGAGCAACTGGGGCATGGACATTTACGATCAGTCGGGGAAGGGCTTGAAAGAATTCATGGACATTTGCTTTCCCAACACGAGCATGATTTTGAAGGATTACGGTTTTGGGTTCGGCGCGAACATTAAAGTTTTTCCCAGCTACATCGAAGTGGAACGCGACAGCAACGGCAACGTAAAACGGTGGGAGACAGACGGTAAAGAAATAATCGTGGTGAAAGAACGGCGCATGCCAAGCTGCGACTTGCAAAGCTACATGAACCTAATCCAATATTTACTGAGTTTTGCCACATAAAAAAGAGGGGGATAATTTGAAAGTAACATGCAAAAAATGTGGTTCAGTATATCTCTCAAATATGCCTGAAATTGATAGTGAATGCTTGGAATGTCCAAACTGTCGGATACTAAAAAATAGTAATACTGTTTCAAACGATCTTAAAAGGTTCTTTCCAGAATGACAATTGAATGTGAGCATTTCACTTTTAGTTTAGCCACTGGCTTAAACACTAGTGTTAACGTGGAAAAATGGCTTACACCTTTAGAACTGGATTATTTGTGTCATATAGGCGATAAATTAGAAACTGAAACTTGTTTGCGCACGCCCATAAACCCGCTTGTCCTGGCAGTCACTTACATAAAACCCGTCAGAGACGAATACCACCGACGAGACGTTTGGAACCACACAATTCTAATTCGCTACCGAGACTATTTTGAAGACCGCGAACCAGAACCCGCAAAACTCGTCGCGTCACATTTCATTTCGCATGGTGGAGATCAACCTGTAGATTTGGAGCCCATAAAAATATGAGCAGAACGTATCCGAGCACTTATGAAGCTCCCGTTTTTCGACTACTCAAATACGCGTTCATCGTCTGGCTCTTCGGCGTACTCGTCGGCGTCTCAATAATGTTAATCGCGTATCGCACAAATTGGTGGCAACAACTCGGCACGGCAACATTGAACTTTCATTTGGCGAACCCGTGGTTTTTCCTGATTTACGGTGGATTCGGCACGGTAGCAATCTTGTATTATTATCAAGGACGCAAAAAAAGAATCTACCAAAAGAAACACCGTAAATGGCTAGAAGAAAAAGGTTTCGTTGTGTTAGAAAAAGAGAGGAAATAAACAATGAATAATAATGATTTAGTACGGTTGAAAGCTAATTATCGCCGTAAGATTAGAAAACGCGCATATCTTTCGCGAGGATTGCGTCAATAATGAGATTTTCTCACAGTGGTAGCCTTTGTATGGGTTACTTAGAAGGTAAACTACATAGACTTCCTTTCTGGTTGCGTTGGTCTATTTGGTTTGTTCGTGTGCTTCTGTTTTGTGATTGGCGTTGGGCTCGAAACCGCATTGTCATGGTGATAAACAACGAATAAAATAATTCTAGTTGTGCTATTCGCTTTGTTAGGTGCAGCCCTCTACATTTTCGTCTGGCCCCTCGTGCAATCCGCCATACCAATTATCCCGTCTCTTATTCAAGGAATCCCCACCAACCTAACTGAAGTGGGCGGATGGATTCAAAACAATGTTCTAACGATATTTTCGACAGCAGCAAGTGTTGGCACTTTAAGCGCGATTGCACATAATTATCTTTCAAGTCGTGCAGAAGAAGCACAAAAACAGTTAACCACTCAAAAAGTTAGTGAAGTGCAAAACCAACTGTTAGGGCAAATCAACGAGAACGAGGCTCTCAAACAAACCAACGTGCAACTACAAAATCAGCTAGACCAAACTAAAGACGTTCAAGCGCAAATCGCAACGCTCAATCAAACATTAACGGCTAAACAAAAAGAAGTAGACAAGTTAATTGTGGAGAAAAATCAGATGAAACGTGACTTTGAACAAAAATATTTTTCAGAACCAGAAACGCCGAAAGTAAAATAGTGGAGGTGAAACTGAAAATATGAAACTAAACAATGTAATCGGCGTACTCATAATAGCCATACTTGCTAGCGTTGTGATTGCGGGCGTAACCATGAAGTATTCTCATCCTGAAACGGCAACGGTCACTCCAGTCTCCGTCAAAGAATATTTAGGCGGCGTAGCTGTAGCTAACGGCACAACGTTTGATTGGGATCAACTTGAAGCAGGCGTAACTTACGATTGGAATTACACGGTTGAAAACGTGGGATCTGTAAACTGCACAGTCTATCGCATCACTCCAAACTTGCCAGGGGGTTGGGTTGAAACGTGGACGTGGAACAACACCTTGTTTAAGCCATATGAAACTAAAGTTGGCAATTTAACATTAACCGTTCCAGTGAACGCAAGCGGATCGTACAGTTGGCACAGCTACTTAACAGCCGAATACGAAGAGTAATGTGTTTGTGGTGCGCATTCGTCTTGAAGTCTATTCTGGGTTCGCAACCCCGCTAATACAGTTTCAACGGCGTTAAGCACAAAGCTATTATTGAAATGAGCTAAAGCCGTCACTCCTTAGTTTGCAATGGTTGTCAACTCCTTTCTCTAGTATACGACGGCGCAAGATCACAAACACACAGTCGTGAAGTCTGAGATAGGAAGGACAGTTACTCGGGCAAGCGGGTAGCTCCCATATCCAATATACTAAACGGATGGGCTGGCAACCCCTCTTAAAGAGTGCCAACGGGAGTGGGTAACGAGGCGTCTAAGCCACGCCTACCTTCCCTCAACACACTTTCACAATGAACTTTGCTCAATTAATTACACATATAAATCTAGGCACTTTGCTTTTCTTCACTGGAATCTTAGGAGTTATATTAGCCTTAGCCACTTGCGTTGTGATTGTTTTACTTCTGATTTGTGCTTTTCCTAGAACTTCACGATGATTTGGAAATGTTCTCATTGTGGAGCGGTTAATTGCGGATTAAATCGACAATGTAGAATATGCTCTTCGGAAAAGGCGACTTAAAAAAATGACTGTGCCCCCTGACATAACCATCCTACTCGTTTTCGCAGCCGTCTTCGTCGTAGCCGTCTACTTAATTGACAGGAAACTGGAGAAAGACAAGAAAAAACTGAAACAAAAAACAATACACCTATAGGAAATCTCCAAAAAATGTCTTATACAAAACTGTACAAACGTATACAAAAACAAGAGATTATAGATACTATCCTCATTGAAATGCGAAAAAACCCGAAGATAACTAATTTACAATTATCTATGAAACTAAAGTTACATCGCCATACCATAAGCAAATACCGTAAGTTCATACGCCAAAATTATTACAAAACACCACAAGAAACTGTGAACAAAATAGATTCACGGTTAGATGAAGAACTTGAGGCAATGTCGCATTTTGCACTTCTTATGTATCGTGGTCAGCTTGTTCCAAAGAAAGCGGAAATAAAAACAGAAATCACCACGGAAATTAAACAAGAATTAAGCGTTAAATTTGATGAGATGCCAGAAGATGAGCGTGAGTTCTGTAGAAAGATTGCCAGACGTTATATCAAAACAAACAATCAAGAAAGACCTACTAGTATTCACTGAATGGTTAGGTTACGATAATGCGCCTTTTCATGAGGAATGGTATGATCTCTTACAAAACAAGTTTTCGCCAATCAAAAAGTATCCCAATAGACTTAAAAAATACTTACTGTTATGGCCGCGCGGTCACGCTAAAACAACTGCGACAACATTCAACTATGTGTCGTGGATGGTGGGGAATTACCCTAACATTCATGTCAACATCGTCACGAAAACCGCTAGTCTCGCAGAAGAAATCTTAACCGCGCTTATCACACGTTTCGAGATAGACGCTAAATATAAGCAAGTTTTCGGCGAGCTAAAGCCAGAGCAGACTAAGAAGTGGACTAACCGCGAAATCATTGTAGACCGCACTGAAATCAGCAAAGACCCCACGTTAAAAGCAACTGGATTGATGGGTCCTATCACGGGTGGCAGAAGCGACCTTATTGTTTGTGACGACATCATAGATGAAGAAAACATTCGCACACGCCTACAACTAGAAAAAGTTACAACATGGTTCAACAAGGTTCTGTATCCAACGTTGTATCCGTGGGGCGGCATCATCGTCATAGGCACACGCTGGAGCTACGCTGATATTTACGCTGAACTCCTAGACAAGTGGAAGGGTCAAACCGACATTAAACAAGCCATCCAAAAAGACGGCTCCGCTTTATGGCCGGAATACTGGAGCTTAGAGAAACTAGCTGAACGACGAGACGAGATTGGCACGATTTATTTTAACTGTCAATACCAAAATGACCCAACAGGCATGGAAGGCGACCTACTCAAAGCAGAATGGCTACAGCCTTGGAGTGAACCACCATCCGCTCAAATCGTCAAGTACGCAGGCATTGACCCAGCGTTAGGCGAAGGCGACTTACAAGCCATCGCTACAATTGCTTATGACCGAACCCGAAAACAAACTTACTTGCTAGACGTGTGGGCTGAAAGATTATCTTTCCCCTTGTTCTTGAAGAAGATTCAGCAAATGCACGCTTTGCATCACTACGCTAAAGTGTATTTGGAAAGTAACGCGTTTCAGAAAGCATTAATGTTTGTGCCTGAACTACAGAGAGGCTTACCAATTGTTGATACAGTGACAGACCGCGATAAAGAAAGACGCTTTATTGCTATGAGCAGCCATTTTGAGTCAGGACGCATATTAGTTAATCCGTTGTTGTTGGAGCGTAGTGAATTCTGGAGTGAATGGGTGCAGTTTCCACGAAGCCAATACGATGATGCTTTAGATAGTGTGGAGATTGCAGTGCGGAATGTTATCGCGCATAAGAAACCTGTTGGAGTATTCTTCTAAATGTTTGAGAAGGTTATACAAAAAATAAAGCGCAGTGTTGGTTTAGCCACGGCTATTCCTTCAGGCTCAGGAATGCTAATTCCACGAAGTGGCACTGGAGGCGGAGGCGAATACGGCGCGGAAATCACTGATGACTTGCGCACTTTCGCTGTTACTCGCGAGCCCGTAGCTTATCGGGTGGTGTTTACGGTTGCGCATGACATTTTTGATAATTGGTTCACGTTGAAGTTGGAAGGCGACGAGAAAGGCGAAGAAAGTAAACTTTTTGATAGGCAAATTCAAAATGAACTGACACGTTTACACGCTAAAGAAGAACTGTCGCGTATGAGTGTGTTTGAACGCGCTTATGGCTGGGCAATCATTGTTTTAGGGTATGAAGACTCAACTGAATCGTTAGCTGAACCAGTTAAAGGCAATAAGGCTCTTCGTGAAATCAAAGCGTATGGTCCCACTCAAGTTATGCGCGTTGATGAAGTAAAAGACACAAGCGACCCGCGATATGGACTGCCAAAAATCTACAATATTAAACAGTCTGGTATAGCTTCTTACTTGAAAGTTCATTACTCTCGCACGATTCATTTTGGTACGCGCTTGATAAATCATGATTGGAGAGGCAGAAGCGTTTTAGACCCAGTCTGGGACGACTTGACGACTCTTCGTAATATTCGTTGGGGCATGGGGCAAACCATGTACCGCTACGGCAGCGGTTTTCCAGACATCACGTTCAACAATGCGGAACAAAGCGACATTCAAGCGTGGATTGACGCGGGAGGCTTGGATAACTGGAATAGTCGTACTGGTTTCGTGCATAATGAGGATCAAATTTTCGAGTTTAAAGGTCCAGAAGGACACGCGTTAAACCCAATGAACTTTTATTTACCTATCATGGAAAACATCAGTTGCGGAACAGGCATCCCCCTAGCAATTCTCAGAGGCGTACAAGCAGGAGCATTAACGGGCTCGGAAGTTAACCAACAAGAATATTACGGGTTAATCAGTGACGAGCAAAGTGCTTATGAAACTGGCATTCGTGAATTAATCAATATAGTGCAGTCTCTTAAGAAAAGCGATAAAACAACTGCGACAGACCAGCAAGCCGAAACACGAGATTTCAAGTTTGAATGGCAAGGCGGCTTCGAGCTTGACGAGAAAAAGAAGGCTGAGATTGAACAGTTAGAAATGCAAGCCCTCCAGATAAAAGCCAACTTCTTAACGCGGAACGAGATTAGAGCCCTTATCGATCCTAACTTAAAAGATTTATCCAAAGAACAGGGAGGGGAGGAAGTGCTTGGCAAATCAGGTTTTGGAAACGAACAATTTGACTATCACGTACGGGAAATCCCGAAGAATCGCCCAAGTACTCGCAGTGCTTAAAAGCTAAACCGTAGAAAGGTACGGATATGAGCAATCATTTAGACGATGAAAAATACCCACCTACGTGGTGGTTGCGTGACGATCGACCATATAGGCTTAATGTCTTAATAATTGATAAAACGATTAACGCAAGAGGAAGAACATTAGATGCTTTTCGTCGTGACTTAGCTATCTATCGTATGTATCGCTATCTTGCTGTACCTATGTCGTTGATAATAGATGTCGTGAGTTGGGCGAACTTTTCACATGGAGCTAAATGGAGAGATCGGTATAGTGGATATTGGCTTACTTGGGTACAAAATCGAATTGGGCACGTTTTTAAAATTTTATGTTTAAGTGATAGCCATTGTGCTTTCCAGAAGTTTTTGTCTTAAGATGCTTACTTTAAAACAATCTACACGAATAAACCGTGTTATGCACGTTTTGAAAGCGGCGGATCATGAAGGCTATCATCATAGCAGTTTGGATTGGTGGCTTTTCGACGCTCGCTTAACGTCGCCTAAAACGTGTGAAGTCTGCAAAGCACTGGATGGCATGATGTACCGAGGCGACAGGGTTCCAACCATTTTTCCTTATCACACTCACGTCGCAGTAAACAAAATCCGTGCGAATGTACATCCTAATTGTCGTTGCGTTTTGCAGTGGGTTGGACGAACCGAAGAGCCTGAAGCTCAACCGCACAGGTTTTACGAGTTAACGCCTGAAGAAGCGTGGGAACGTTGGGCTCCTACAAAAGAAGAGTTGAAATTGTTATCGCCTAGCCAGTTTCAAACGATTATGAAGTTTCTAAGAAGTCCGTGGAAGTGAATAAGTGAAGCGGTGGGTGGCTAGTAAGACTAATAGAATACGCCATCGAATTGCACGGTGCCTGGTGCCTGCATTACGTTGTTTGTTAGATTGGCAATGTCGCCCTATGATCTGCCAAGTGAAAGAAAAGTTTGGTGACAAACCTTTAATTGGGTGTGAAATTGGAGTCGCGGAAGGCGAAAATGCTCAGTGGATTCTTGAAACTTTAAACATTAAAAAACTTTTTCTTGTTGATCCTTATCAGCCTTACCGCGATCATGGTAGATATTGGAGTCATTATGTAGATAAGGAAGCGCGGGCTCATCAACGATTGAAGAAATATCGAGACAAAATAACATGGTTACGAATGAAGAGTATGGAGGCAACTAGCCATATTCTTGAAGATTTAGATTTTGTTTACGTCGACGGTAACCATTCATACTCTTACTGTTACGACGACATTACGAAATTTTACCGTAAACTCAAGGTTGGTGGCGTAATTGGCGGTCACAATTTTCAGTGTGAATTTCCTGATGTAATTCGTGCGGTTTCACATTTTTGCTTAGAAAACAATTTGAAGTATCATAATAGAAAAGTAGATTGGTGGATAGTTAACGGGATTTAAAATTTAAGGTTATCATGGAGGTGAATTTTTGCCTGAAGGGAAAAGACGTGATGAATGTTTAGAAACTGGAAAAAAGCCTACTCACGCTCGAAAACATAAAAATTGGAAGTGAAGTCACTTTTTTGACTGGTTTACCCCTGCCTATTTAGGTGAAAAGGAGGTGGTTGTTGTTGAAGAAAGTAGTAGTTGTTGTTAGCCAAAATCCAACGGTTTGTCAAACTAAGGACATGAAAGTAACGGAATTTCGCCAAGAAGAGTTTGAAGGCAAATGTTTAATCGTGATAAACAAACTCCCCGACTTGTCTTATAGTGGTAGCTATTATGGTTCGGAACTCTTGATAGTGAAAGATGGTAAAGAAGAGCTTGCTGTCTTTAAGGATTGGCTTTATTGGAAGAAGGTAGAGTGAAAACATGGTTAGTGTTAGTGCGGTTGATTTAGACACTATCTTAAATCTTAGTAGTGCTGTTGATGCTGAAAACTTAGAAGCAATCTTGGACTTAGCTATTGACAATCTTAACTTGTACGGGGCAGCCATAAGCAACATGACGGGGGATGCAGGCGAAAAAACAGTTACGGTTACAAACAAAGAAAAAGCCGCCATATTCATCGCGTCACGCGCCATTTACCACGGGTTCTACAAGGAAATCTCAACTGCAACTGTGGGCGGCTTAGCCGTTTCTAACACGGATTTAATGAGCAACCCCGAAGTGTTGAAAACCATCAAAGAAGCAGCTCACAGGCTTGAACAACATGAGGGTGTGCCATTTGTTGTGGGAGAAGCCGAATCATAATCAAAGTGATGAAAAATGAAGAAAATAACGAAGTTGCTTAAACAAGTCGGGTTAGTCGGCTACGGAAAAAAGGGATACACCGAGCAGATAACTCAAATCGAGAGAACACATTGGACTCTTTTGCGCTTAGGCTATAAAACATTGGGCGCTAGAAGAAACCCGATAACCCAAAACATTGAAATATTTGAAGAGGGGGCAATCGATCCTACATACGTGATTCCTAGAAGGTTCTACGTAGATGCTGAGGCGATTGGTTTCACAAAATGCAAGGTATGTGGCAACCTAGCGGTTTTTAATAAAAATAAGCGAGCAATGCGTCATCGAGTGCGATGTATCCAAGAACCACTATTTCACGAGTATGTCGTCGACGATTTGAACCTAATAAAGGAGTTAGGTAAATGACGAAAATTGCGTATGACCTTTTGAAACTGGATCAACTGCAAATCATAGAAGACAGCAAATCCTACTTGAAAGTTAACGCTGTAATCACGAAAGAAGGAGTATATCGCTATCCAGACGGTAGAGCTTTGAAGTCGCGTATGGAACTGTTGAAAGCCACGCCCACGGCGAGAGCTGCAAAACTAGCCGTGAATGATCATCCTGACAGCCTTGTTGTTATGAGTCAATCCCAAATGAAAGGTGTAGTGGAAAAACCGTTTTTTGACCGCGACAAAATCCGTGCAGTCTTAAGCTTCGACAAAGCCGTATGCACCACCGAATTTTTAGATCAAATCCGAAATCAACAGTTAAAAGACGTGAGCATAGGCTTCTATTATCAGCCTGACGTGAAGCCGGGTGTGTGGAACGGTCAACCTTACGATTATATAATGCGTGACATAGTGATTGATCACGTTGCGGCTGGAGTTCCGAAAGGACGATGCACCTTTCCAAGTTGCGGCATAGGCGTAGACGCGATGATGAGGCGAATCGCTTTAGACCCGTTTGGGCCATACTTAAGTTTTGCTGATTGCGTCGCCAAAAACAGTGATAAAGCCAATCCGCAAGCGTTCTGTGCTTGGTTGCATAAGCAGATAACAGGTAAAACCCCCGCAGAGGACAGTCATAAATTTATAGGAGGTAAAAAATTGGAAAAAACAGAGAAAGACGTTGTGAATGGGCCGCATGAACATTGGTATCCTTGGCGAGAACAAAAATTCAAAGAGTGCGTAGCGAAGCGGGTGGCTGAAGGTATGGAGCAAGGACAAGCTGAAGCGTTATGTTTAGCTGCAACTCAACCTGAAGATGAGCCTGGACCTGTGCCTGAACATTTAGACGCGAAGGAACTTAGTAAGTGGCAGGGAACAGTGAAAGAATACATGGCTAAAGGCGCGTGCTTGGAAGATTCGATTGCGTTTGCTAAAGCTGACGGCATAATCAAAACTGACGAAGACGCTGCTTTTGAACATTGTGTGTCACGGAAGATGGAAGATGGCAAGTCGCATGAAGACGCTGAAAAAGAATGCCGTGAGGAACATCCAATAGCTGAAGAAGATCAGACACCAGAAGAAACTGAGCCTACACCGTTAGAGCGTTGTATCGCAAACCGTATTGAAGCTGAAGGCGAATCTGAAGAGGAAGCTACTGAATGGTGCAAGGCTGAATTAGGTGGTGAACACAAACCTGCTGAAGACATGCTTTCAAATGGCAAGAAACTGATGAACATGCGATCGCAGCGGGACATTGAAAGACGCAGGGCCAGTCGCCGACAACCCATCTAACCTCACACTCATTTAGAGCGCACAGAGAACCGCGATAGTGTTCTCCCTAGTGGACAACAAGCTAGGCTTTTAAGTTGGTTGTCTACGTGGACGCGGCGTGGTTAAAGAATCTGCAAAAAAAACCAATGGAAACGAGGAGACGATTTTATGGCAAAACAAAAAACGGCAACGGCATCCGATCCGACAGTTAATGTGCGATTAGCAAGTCTTACGATAGATCTTGAACGTGCCAAACAAGACATAGATAAACTGGCAGCTGAAAACAAAGCGTTAAGAAAACAAAACGTGGAATTAGCTAGTGTTATCGAGACTGATTTGAAAGCGGATTTAAAACTGAAAGTCAGAGCTCGAAGCCAATATACAGATGCAGACCTTGAAAACCTGACCATTGAGCAGCTTCAACAGATAGATGAAACGTTAGCGAAAGGCAAAGGCATCGACAACTCAAGCGTAGCTTACAAGAGCATTCGTGCAGGCGACACGGCAGACCACGCTGGACTATTAACCGTTGGCAGTCTCTACGGCAAAAAACGAGAGGACATCCTCAAAAGCGAAGGTGAATTTTAATGCCGCAAGGAGTAATTACACCGTTAAACTCAATCTTATACGCTGGCGACCCCGATACAATGCAAGAATACGAAGTCAAAACATACGCGAATCTAGCGCCTGGACGCCTTGTAATCACAGACACATACGAATACGCTATTAAAGTGGCAGGTGCCGCCGCAGCAGATATTCTTGGTGTAGCAGACGTTATGCCAGACGAGAAACTGACGTTGATGCAAACTGAAACCGCAGACGGAGCACCATTAGTCACTTACGCCGCGGGAGATCAAATTCGCGTGTTACGCGGCGACATCGTCGTTAAGCTTTTGGCTAAAAGCGGCGAAACAATCGCTGTTGGAACACGACTCATCGCTGCAGCTAACGGAATGGTTGCGGCAGGAGCGGTTGAAGGACAAACAGTTGGGTACAGTTTACAAAATGCAACTGCGCACATAGCAGCGAAGTGTGGATGGGTCCTCGTCAAACTACAGCTTTAAGGTGACTGACGATGCAAAGTATGAGACGAATCGGCTTAGCAACAGGCACGCTGACAGATGAGGAAATCAACTACTTAGAAAAAGCAATTGTGAAAACTGTGCGTCCAATGCTTATAGGCAGACAATTAATGCCTATCGTACCGTTAGCGCATGCTGGCTTCAGAAAATACACGTTTTACACTGAAAACGACATGGGCCAAGCAACTATCGACATGACAGGTGAACCAGAAAGTAAAGACCTTGTTGACTTAACAGAAGAACACGTTAAAATCCCAATAATCCACAAAGAATATGAATTGCACTGGCGAGACGTGCTAATGCGACGTGAAGGCGGACAAGACTTGAACAGTCAACACGCTGAAAACGCGGCTAGACAAGTTGCGGAGGAAGAGGATAAACTGATTTTGACGGGTGAAACACAGGCTGGCGCAGCATTATCTTGGGCGGCAATGGGCATCGAAGGATTATGCACGGCAACAGGCAACTTAGGCGCAGCAGGTGGAGCGTGGCCAACAAACGTGTTAGCAAACGTAGCCACTGCGAAACAAGCGTTAAGAGCACAAGGCTTCTACGGACCATACAAGCTAATTATGCCCTCTGTCATCTACGGTTATCTTGAAGGCATGATTGCGAACACTGAAAAATGGTATTTCCAGGCAGTCGGCGAATTAATCGGCGGAGTCGAAAACATTCTAGTAAGCGACAACCTTATCGCGGAAGACGGAGCAGCCCGAGACAGTGCTTTGCTTATTGATGTTCAACCAGGCAACTTCCACCTTGTCGTAGGCGCAGACATAACAAACCATTTAGCTCCACGCCCGACAATGAACTATTTCGGAAGAGTGTGGGAAGCCGTTGTTCCAGTTGTTAAACGTCCAACAGCAATCTACGACATTCAAACAATAACAAGCGGTTAATCACGACGGTTAACTGTTCTATTTCCCCTTTTTCTTAACTGTTTACCCTAGCCTTTTATGGTTAAAAGGAGGTGGTTATTATTGAAGAAAATAATTGTTGTTGTTCGCAATATAGTTGGTGTAGAATCATCAATCAATGAATGTGGCGAATTAGAATTTAAAGCCAAGCGCGATTATCTGACGGTTCATAATAATGAGGAAGGACTCCTTATAATAAACGATGTTTCACATAACCGAGACACAGACAATCGGATTTTAGATCAACTTGCCGTTTTCAATAGAAATGTTTGGATGTATTGGCGAGAATTGGAAGAGAGTTGAGTGAGGAGGTGAAAACGCTTTGAAAGTGAAAATCAGAGACACAGTAGGAAATTATCAGCGACCAGACAAAATGTGGGAAGTGTATTATCCAGGCGACATCATCGAAGTGGAAGAGGAAGACTTTTACCCTGACATCATGGAGAAAATTGAGGAGGCAAAGACGGAAGAGCCAAAAGTTGTAGGGGTCGACTTGACTTCCCAAACGGAAACAGAGGTCACTATTACGGCGGAAGAACCAGTTTCCGAAGAGCCTAAGGCTACAAGGAAAAGAAGGAAAATTTAAACGTGTTTAAGTTATGGTGTGCAGGCAAACTAGGCAACTGTCCTCAAGGCTTAACACGTTTCCGTTTCACCTGTTTATATTGTCGTTGGCGACGCCGTTACTACGGCAAATTCGTGACGCCCTCTTACTGGATAGAGTATATGTTGACTGCGCGTGCGTGGAATCCTGTTCGCATTTTAAAGATTGATCCGCGCGGTCACTTCACAATGTTGCGTTGTTCGGTTATTGTTGCGTTGGATAAGATTATGCGTCGTTGTACTTGGTTGGAGAAGCCTTTATTGGAGTTCTGCGAGTTTCTTAGTAATTACCCAACTTTCTAGGATGATGCTCTTGATGAGTGACAGCCAAATTGAGAAAAACAAGAGGTTGCTTCTGCTTAAAGGTTACGAAGAGGAAGATGATGTTGAACCAGTTCAGCATGATTTGGAACGGGGTAATCGCGCTTTAGTTTTGTATGAACGGAAAAAACGTGACGAAGAGCTTGACAGGTTGGAGAAGTATGCTTTGCAACTTCTGATTAAAAAATTAGAGGAAACTTGAAGGGATGACTACGGAAAAAAGGTTTTTCACGACCGATACAGACATGATAGGTTTAATAACCTATAAACTGTTGAAGGTTGTGGAGACTGGAACCCCAGGAACTCAAAGCGACAGCGTAGTTACTGTTGGAACGAGAACGGAAGGTAAAGTTGGAGTTCGAGTTTGGATTTTGCATAATGACAACACAATGGATGAAGTGACCGCTGGAACGCCTGTGGCAATATGCACTTTCACTAAGGCAGAAGGAAGAGTTACACATTCTAACACTTGGGCTTGTCCCGAAACCGCAATGATAGCAACTGACCATGTTCATGTAGTTGTTTATTGGGATAGATGCACAGATGGGGCTAGTTGGATTCAAATCGGAGCATCTAGTTTTATGACGGAGGAGTTAGCAACAACAATTTTGAATGGTGCGACTTGGACTGTGCAGTATGAGTGTGATTTCACGAGTATTCCTTACGGTTATCCGCCTGGAAACTATTTGAATGAACTAACATTTTATTATGATGGAGTTTACGACAGTTACATCGACAATTTCGTGTATGGAGCGGTAACAACCGGGCAACCTTACATTAGCCGAGTGCAAAGAATAGCAGGCATGCGCACTTGGGGAGGAAACGGATAAAATGGCTTCTTCGTATCCCATGAAAAAGAACACTGCCACAAAAATCGTGTTTCCCATCTTAGACGCGGATGGCGACCCCGTCACGGGCGCAGCAGCTTTAGACAGCGAATACAGCCTAGACGGAGGAGCCTTCAACGATTGTACGAGTGAAGCCACTGAAATCGGCACTTCAGGCATCTACTATCTTAACTTGGCACAGGGCGAAACAAACGGAGACGTAGTGTGCATTCAAGTTAAAACGAGTACGGCAGACGCGAAAACCACTGTGCTTGTGTTTTACACGTCAGCGCAAACCTTGGATGAGGTAGATGTAAACGTGGATTCAATATTAACTGACACGAATGAACTACAAGGATTGATAGCCGCGAACAAAATGGCCGCGCAAGTGAAAGGAATCGACGACATTGACTTGTCCGCAACCATGAAAGCCAGCGTCAACACAGAAGTCGATAATGCTTTAGAGACGGAGATTCCAGACGATCCAACGCTTGGCAGCATAAATGAAATATTGAAGGCTTTAAGCGATAGGTTGCCTGCAAATTACATTATGGGTTCTTCCGTGAGCACAGATAAAGACGATGAAATAGACGCGATAAAAGGCTACATCGACACCGAAGTGGCTGCAATCAAAGCGGTAACTGACACGTTAAGTTTAGCAGCGATAGCCGATGCGGTGCACGATGAAGTCGTGGAAGGCGCGACAACTTTGAGGCAAGCAACACGGTTAATCTGTTCAGCATTATTCTGTAAAACAAGCGGCGGCGGCACAAACACATTGGTAGCCCGTGACATAGGCGACACTAAACCACGAATAACATTAACTACAGACTCAAACGGGAATCGCACGGCATCAGTCACGGACGCGACTTAACATGGCTCTTTTAAACGCTGGGTGGTGGCAAACCACTTGGTGGCCTAGTCAATGGTGGCATGAAGACTGGTGGCCTCATTATGGAGCAGTTGCGCCTTCAGCGCCGACACTGGGCATAGGAGGACAGGTACGCGTTGGAGGCGTTCCCGATTATTTGGTGATGTTGGCTTTAGTGTTGATTGCAAGGCGGCGAAGACAAAGACGCCTTACGATTTAAACCTTAGAAGATACTTCGTGTTTTTCCATGTAAATTCATTGTGTATGGTGAGCTAAAATGAGTTTTAAACCAGGCGAAAAACTAAGTGTTGCAAGACTAAACCGATTAACTAGCAGCATACCTACAAGTTACACGGTTTTCAAAGATGGCAGTACATACTATGCTGAATGCAACTTACCCGGCGGAGGAACACCTTATAGTGGAACAAACGCTAGCACGGTGATTCAGTCGGCAATAGACGCCACAACTAGAGGCAAAATTGTTGTTCGAAGTGATGTTCTATTAACTTCAGAAATTGATATGAAGAGAGACGTACATGTTGAACTTCAAAGTAAAGTAACTATAAACAGTGACATATATGGATTTAACTTCGATGCTATCCAATACTCTTCTTTGGTTGGAGGCGAAATATCCGTAACGGCAACAGCATATACAAAGGCAGCAATAAAATTAACAGGTGTTTTGTGCGTAAAGAACAGAATAAGTAACATGGTTATTGAGTTACCTGTTGGATTGGGTTATGGTTTACAGTTAAGAGCTGGACTCAACCAATCAGTCTACGCAAATGAGTTTGAAGACATAGAAATTATTCATGGCAAACGTGGAATCCAAGTTGAACTTACACTGGGTGGATGGTGCAACGTAAACAAGTTTAATAATGTTTGGTTAATAGAACCGAGCGAATACGGGTTTGCCGTTGTTAATAACGGTTTAAGCTATTCTGGTAACTACCATGCTTTCGTGTGGACGGAAATAAACGCAGACAATGTTTCAGCCTTCTATTTTGAAGGTGCTGGAACGACAATTCACGATAACACATATTTAGCGTGTAAGGGCGTAGATTACGGAGAAACTAACAGTTACTTTGCTGTACTAGCAGCAGCATCAACACCACCATCTGGTAACTTATGGATTGGATGTCAAGGTTCCTCGAACCTAGAGAATAAAAACGATTTTCTTTACGACGTTTGGATTGATTATGGCAATTGGAAAACCCAACTTTTCTATGGCGACAACGCTACTCTTGTACAACTGTTAAAGTGTGAAAAACCTGACGTGAATATGCTTCTTCAATTATGGGGTTCACACGATCCTACAGACCGAACTGCAATAAGTTTTCAGAATCGAACAACTGATGCGATGGAAACGTTAGAAATGGGAGCTTATGGAACAGCGTATAAACTTGAAATTTGGAAAGATGCGGCTGGAACGTTAAGACCGTTTCTGTTCAGAGTCAATGAAAACTCTGTAGTGACAGAGATTGCTCGGATAGATACGGATAAAAACTTCAAGTTCACAAACCTTAGCATTCCAGCGGCAGCTCCAACAACACCTGTGGCGGGAAGCACATATTTCAATTCGGCAACAGACACCCTTTACGTTTATAATGGCGCAGCATGGAAGAGCGTTGCACTTACCTAGGATATTGGACGGTGGAGTACCAACCTTAATTTTAGAGTTGATTTAGTATGGTAGAGAAGGCAATCGTAGATTACTGTCGCGTAGGCATGGACTTAGACGATACGCCTGCGTTGTTTGGTGAAGCAAGGTTTGGGCGTAGTTATTTTGGGGTTTACAAGATTTTGGATTCGCCACGCGTAAGCGTTTACGTTCCTTTGTTTGACAAGTTGAAGAAAACAATGAGTAAGGTGAAATAAAAATGGGAAGAATAAGCGATGTAGAAGCTGGAGATCAAATTAGCCCTGAACTAGCTAATCGGGTGTTGGCGGATTACGTCAGCCAAACCGACACGGGCACCCAATCAATCGGCGGCATAGTGTATATTGGACGGAGAACAAGCGATCCAGACACGGCTGGTTGGGGCGAAGCTGAGAAAGGTTATTTATGGTTTAACTTGACGGAGGGCAAATATAAATATTGGAACGGCGCAGCAATCGTAGCGTTTCCGTCAGCAGGCGGGGCAGGAGCTCCAGTTGACGCTAGTTACGTAACCATTAATGCGGAAGCGGACTTGACTGGGGAGATTCAACACGCGAACATTGTTGATGAAGCACAGAAGCACACGCCTAAAGCTCACACTCATGTGGAAGCTGACATAACCGATTTAGATCATGATGCTGCCGAAATTGCAGGCGTAACCGTTGATGATTCCGCAATAGCGGCTGACAAGTTTTTGATGTTTGACGGCGTAAACCTTGTTTATTCAACGGTGCCTGGTTGTCAAGCTTTTGAAGGCACAGGCACGGGCACAAGTCCAATTACTGTGGCTCACGGGTTGACTGGTACTCCGACTAAAGTTTTTGTGAGTGCCAACGCTTTGCAGCCGTATGCACTTGCGTATAACAAGGATGCGACAAACGTGTACGTGTACCATAACGCTGCGGGTTCACTGACAGTATCAGTGAGGGCAGTGTTATAAGGAGACGAAAAAAATGTTGAAACCAAAACTAAATAAAATCCGAATCGCGCTGCTAATCGGTTGTCTATTCGGGTTAGCACTCGCGCAAATAACCACAACTTTGTTCCACACTGAAATAGCTTTCATAAAGTGTACTGGTCCTGAGGACCCGTTGGAAGCGTGGAGCGAATCTAGCTATATCGTGTGGAAGTATAATAGTACGCACACTGCTATGCGGAATATGAGTACGTTAATATGTGAAGGAATAAGTACGAATGCAAGCCAAATCATAAACTGGGCAATAGGCAATTCGAGTGAAGGAAGCGTAATCTACATTAAAAGTCCTTTCTATGCAAGCGGTTCAGTAATTATAACAAAGTCGAGGATAACAATTAAAGCAGATTTGAGGGCAGCGTCACAACTGGTTACCATTGGGAGTTTGGAATTTAATTCTTCAACTAGCGCGATAATAGGTGTCAAATTAGAAGGCATTACTTTTGAAAACATTGAGTTTTACGCAGAAACAAATTCAATTACACATATTTACTTTGATTATTGTGTAGTAGAAAGTGCCGGCACACCTATTTCAGAGGGCGTAGTATTCGATGGTGACGATTCAGCAGAAATTAATAACATCCACTTTACCAAATGTTACTTTTATGATGGCGGACAAAGTGCAAGAAGTGGGTTCTTCTCAATCATATTTGCTAATAGTGGAAATGGACAATTATACTTAGACCATTGCACATATACTTGCTACAATGCTGGGGTCGCGTCGTGTATTGCGTTTGAAACAGGGAGTTATTGGGGACCGCCAATATTTATTGATGATTTGAACTGTTATGTTGTGTCTCCGACACAGTTTAATTTCATAACGATTGAACCTGAAGATACGGGAGATTACCCACAAACAGGCGGGCATGTATCAGTTGTAAATAGTTGGTTTGAACTACATCAAAACACGACGTTTATAACATTTGAAGATTCCGCTAAGAGCCAAGTTGGGTATATGTCATTTATCGCTAACCAGATATCTGTGAATGCTGATGCGGTTGCTGCAATAGTTAATAGAACAGTAACATCTCAAGGGTATATCGCTATTGCATGGATAGCTAATACTAATATGGGCGGGGATTATACTGTCGGGATCGTCCCAAAATGGACTGCGAATATAATGCGTGTCTCACAAAACATTGACTTAAACCCATTAGGTGTATTAACTAATCCGTTTATTGGCACAGTTGTGGGGTATGGGGGGACAAGTGCTAACCCAACAGCAAATACTGACTATAAAGTTGATGTCACAGATATAATAATGACATGTTCTGGGGGAACAGATGTTAATATGACGGTTTATGATGTAGATGCAAGTATAATTGCGACTAACTTGACAAGTCTTACCCTTCAGTATTTGCCAATAGGATATGTAATTAATTTCGGAGACTTCGCTGTTGCCCCAACAACGATGATAGTGAGTGGAAATTAGAAGTGTGAAAAATGTGCAAACACAGAAGCTTTTACCGAAAAGCTTCAGCAAAAGGGGCTAGAAAAAATTGAGGGTTTACGCTGTTAAACGTGCAACCGACAAAAACATGGCTAAACACTTGATTGAGCAAGGCTGGATATTCACGGGCAAAATTGAAAATGTGTTGTTGTTCCGCAAAAAATTGCACGATTAACCCTCATTTTTTCGTTTAAGGTGACCATTCTTGAGTTTAAACTTTGAGGTAACCCGCCGCAAACTACAACTTGGCACTAGAGACGCTGTAACAGGCTGGTACGATAAAGCCCATGCGGAATCCACACAAGAAATGATTGTTGTTCCACGAGGAGCCACAAGCACAGCTTTACCCGCAGGCGTCTACGTGAAGTTGGATGCGGTAGGCTTAACTGCTGATCCATTTGAAGAAGGCGACGAAGTCAACAATGACATGGGCGAATACTACGAAGTAAAAACTATTCTTGAACATTTTTTGGCTGACAGCTTCTGGTTCAGAGAATGCCAACTAACACGGTTACCCTTTCAAAACTTGACGGGAGCAACTTATACGCCTTCAAGTGTGGAAGACGCAAGGTACCGCACGAAAGACTATTTAGAAACATACTTGAACGCTGCGGTTTTACCCAATTTTATTGTTGCGTATGGCAAACCTGATTATCCAATGACCAGCGTGTTCAAAACCAAAGGAGTAGATTTAATCTACAGTTTAGCTGAGCCCACAAGCGAAGCCGTACAGGACTTTGACCATTATGCGATTGGCTACAACGAGCATGTGCCCGTAACGATTTTGTGTATTGACAAAGACAACATTGACGGCACAAAGTTGATGTGGCAAGCAGAAACCGAGTTACGACGCGTAACAGAAACTTATCCTGAAGGCAGCCTTAGAGCTCTGGAACCACGCCGTTCCCGCACAGAACGACTTGGTAGCGTCACATTATACAGTGCGGAGTATAGCCTAGACTATTTGCGCGATACAACTTAGAAGAAATATAGAAAAAAACGTCATTTTTTGGCGATAACTTCTTCAGGGCAAGGAACATCGAGTTTTTCAATCTGATCAAAATCTTCCTCTGAAATCCAAGCACCACAAGTTCCACACTCAAAACCATTAGGCATTTTACCTCCATCTTCGTCTCTGTCGAAATTAGCATAGATACAAGAATGTTTTCTACAATGGGGACAAACACCATGCCAATGAAGAACAATAATTTTTATCATTTTGCCCCCTTCGTAGCTGTTTTGGGCGTGTTCCAATATGGACTTTTACATTTCGGGCAAACCGTGATCTTAGTTTTTCGAGGAATCCACTTGTGACCGCAACGCAAACACGTTAACTCTGGAAGTTCAACCTCGGCCATTTTCTTGAAATCTCCCTTACTTGATAGTGATAGCGACATTCTCAGCGTCAACGACAACTTTAACGATTTTCTTTCCTCTTAGAAACTTTAATAGTATTTCTCGATTTGTGTTTGGGCTCATTTCATATGTATCTGTCATTTCTCAACACCTCTCAAAGAAATCATCGTTTTCCAGAATTTGTTGACTTATATTCATAGCTCTTGCTTCAGCTCTATCCGTTGCGATTATGGCTTCGGTTTTGAGGCATTCAGAACAACTGCCGTCAACATTCAATTCTATTCCATGAACTGCACAAAAAACTTTACCACATCGTCTAAAAGCTCCATTATTTTGGAGTCTAATCTCAAGTTCAGACATTTCACATCACCTATGCTAATATAGTATAAGAGGCAGTATTTAAAACTTACGCATAACCTATGAGGATAAGGAAAATGACGAAACCAACAATCACATATGGACATGGTAAACTGGAAGACTGTCAAACCGCTTACACAACTAGGGGAGACAGTGCTGATTCATTAACAAATATGTCATGCACAGTTCAAAATGACAGTTGGTTTAAGATTAAAGGCGACACAAACAACCTTACAGCGTTGGAATGGTGTTACTATCAATCAGCGGATTTAACGAGCGAAGCTAAATCAACAAGTGTTTATGACAAGTGGCTTCTTCGTTATAGAACCAGCGTGTCAAGTTTAGGACTAGGCGCAAAAGTAGTGGTTGTTGACACTGACGACGTTCCAGAAACCATTTACGGAAGCACACCACAATATAGCACTGAATGGAAAGTTGTGTCAGGAACATTCGAGACGGTAACGGAAGACTTGAAGTATATTCGCTTCTATGCAGCGGAGGATGCGGTGGATAATCCGAATGGCACGTATTGGGTTGAATATGACTTCTTACTAATTCACAGTGGCACGTTCACTTTTCCAAACTGCGCGGAAGGCTTCGATTTTAGTCCGCCGCCACGGTACGCAATCATCCCCATATTTGGCAGAGTAGGCGACATCACCCAAGGCGGAGGCAGCGAATCCGCAGTCGTGCATTGCAGCTGCAACTTAGACATTGGCACCGAAACTTATGGCGACGAAACCCGTAGTAAATGGATGCGACCGCAAGGAATACAAAACAAAACAGACTACGTTAAAGCAGAAGTATTCTATGACATAGCTCATAACAGCTACAGGGAAGCGTGGCAATGGTTAACCACCGGTGAAACACAGTTTAAAGCCAAGATGGAAACTCCAGTTTTCCGCCATCCTGTGTCAGGCGGCAAAACCAGCCACATTTTAGATTTAACGTTCCGCGAGTACAGAACTGGATGTGGAAGCAACGAACAATATTATGAAAGGTTTGGTCTTAACTTATGAGTACCATTGATTTAACAGAGGATTTTGAGAAGGGCACATTAAAAATAGCGTTAGCTGAACTTCCCGAAAAAATGTTAGACGCAGCCTACGCAGAGCTAGATCAGCAAGCTGAATTAATGAAGGGTTACGCTCAAATTTATGTGCGTGTTGACACGGGCTCATTAAGAGATTCCATAAGAAAAGAACGGGGTGGAATAGGCAAAAACTGGCGAGTAGTAAGAGTACGTGCAGGCGGGTATGTGACCAACCCTCGGACAAATCGTATCGTTCGATATGCTAGTATAGTCGAAAGTAAATACCCTTTTATGAGACCCGCGTGGCAAGCCGTATGCAAAGACATAGAAGCCTTGATTAAAAGGGCTGTAGTAGCAAAGGTGAGTAAGTGATGGTTACTCCTTGGAATAAAGGCTTAACGTTTGAAGATGATCCGCGTATCCCTCGTCCTTGGTTAGGTAAGAAACGTTCAAAAGAAGACATCAAAAAATTCAGGCGAGCCCATACTATTCCGAAAATTCCGTTTGTTTGTCAGTTATGTGGCAAGACTATTTTTCTGAAGCCCTATCAAACTAAGGGACGCAAATACTGTTCTCGCGAATGTGCTTTTGAGGTGATGCGGACAAGCGTGACACAAATTTGTCAATATTGTGAAAAACAATATGAAGTCAAAAAATGCCTTGTCGGAATATCCAAGTGTTGTTCAAATCTATGCCATAATAAAGCGAATGGTGAAATGAAGAAACGGAGGGCGAAGGTTACTTTAGTCTGCAAAGGATGTGGAAAAGAGTTCACCGTCAGAAAAGGTGAAGTAACTGCTCGGCATCCAAAGTATTGTTCGTCTGAATGTTTTCATAAGTATATGTTAACTGATGAGGTTAAAGCCAAAATAAGTCGAACGGTTACGCAGTATTACGAAGAGCACCCTGAATTTAAAGATAAATTGCGTGAGTTTCGTCTAAAACAGGTTATCCCGTCAAAAGATAGTTCTATTGAAGTTGCTTTACAAAAGGAACTTAATCGTCGAGGAATTGTTTATGAAAAGCACTTATCTGTTTTAGGCATTTGCCAACCCGACATAGTCTTTACGCGTAGGAAAATTGCGGTTTTTGTGGATGGTGATTACTGGCATACAAAAGATGATGACGTTATCGCAAAGGATCGATTTCAAAATGAATTTTTAAAAGCTAACGGATGGAATGTACTTCGCTTTTGGGGACATGAAATACGCGAAGATGTCTCTCGTTGTGTGGACCACATCGAAGCTCTTATTAAAAGAAGAGTTGTTTCGGCGGTGAGTAAATGAGTGTTGGATGCCAAGGAGGAGAGATCAATTACGATCTGAAAGTTGACACAACTAACGCTAAAGCTAGCATCACAGAACTCAACAGACTTTTCACGACCTATCTTGCTTTAGCTCGTCGTATGGGTCTACCTGAAGATGTTGTGGATGCTATGCGTACAATTCAACAAGCGCGTATTGCGATACAGACAGCCACCATAGCCATAAACATGCTTTACGCTGCTACGGGGCCCATTGGTTTGGCAATCGGATTGGGCGGACTAGCCGTGGCCGGTTTTGAAATAGCAGGAGTTGCTGAGGATGTGGCAATGGAGTGGAGTAGTCGTTGACAGCCCCCGTTTACAAAATTGAAACGTGGACAGGAGGTGTTAAAGACCACACAATAGAAAAGGATGTTGTCTCTCTCTTTTTTAAAGAAGCTCTCACTTATGGTGTAGGCAGTTTTAGCTTTACTCTTCCAACAGTGAAAGGTGTTCCAGACCCCTATTATTTTTCAGATATAGCAATTGACGATACTGTTAAGATTTGGTTGGATTACGATAGTGTAAGTGGCGATCCTGATTTTGTCGGAAAAGTAACGAAACCTATTGGTTATGTATCTACACAGCAAGGTTATATTCGTCAAATTAGCGGTTTAAGTCAAGGCGAGGTTTTACTTCGTAAATTCAAAAGAGACAGATTATGGAGTGCAATTGGCGCGTCAACAATAGTCGAAGAATTATGTGACGATTTGGGATTAGGCAAAACTAAGGTTGAGGCTGACGCAACAAGTGAGACTATAGAAGTGCAGACTGAAAGATATGTTGATGTGCTCAAGCGTGTTTCAGATTATTATGATGCGGGGGGTTCCGTAAAAAAAGATTTTTTTGTAAATGTTGACAATGATTTAATCTGGGCTTCGAGAGATGGAACAACACCTTTTAGGACAACCCCAGATGTGGAAAGTCTCACAGTTGGGCGCAATGTCATATCATGTAATGTGATAAGAGATGTGATGCCCGTCAAAAATAACATCACAGTTTATGGTGCGGGGTTCGAGCTTCCAGTTGGAACACATGATGGTTATAGCGAAGCAACAACTGATTGGACAAGTAATGGCACAGTCACAGCTAACGCTGATAGCAAAGCAGGTAACTACAGTATCCAAGCAACCCGAACCGTAGGTGCCACTCCTTGCGAGGTTTACTTAGAACGGGCTTTCAGTTCTTTCCGTTGCGGTTGGCGACATCAACGTTATGTAAATTTCTACTGGAAATATTTTCACACAAGCGGTTTTCCAGAGTTCGACATTAAAGTCGCGTTATTAGCTCCAAATTGGGCTAACCGATTCGAGAAAGACATAGGTTTATGGAAGACCCAAAATATTTGGTTTCATAGAACTATGGAGTTAGGGCCTCATGGAGGTTGGGCGTCTACTGGTAGTCCCGACTGGTTGGATGTTCAGGGTTGGCGAATTACACATGATTGCACTCTTGGCTTAACTTCAACTATTAGAGTGGATGAATTATATTTTACGGGAGGTCATTATTATGGCACTGCGTCCTCTGGAGCTGCAGATAGAGATTTTGAGGTAAGCGATGGAAGATTAACGAGTGACACTCTCTGTAGTGAACGTGCCCAAACAGTCCTTTATCAGAAAAGCGGTCAGCCAATTCAAATAGACCTAGTAATAGTGGGGAACCCAAATGTTTTAGTTGGTGATCGCATACAAATGACGATTCCAAGCGAAGGAATCTCAGCGCAAGACTATGATGTAATAGCAGTTGGTCAGGGGTTGACGACAAGAGGTTTTAGAACAGATGTTACTATGTTAAATAGTGAGGATGTGCGTGAGCCACTTCAAACAAACTATTTAGAGGCTCTTATTGCCACTCAGCAAGCGGTTAAAGCTCTCGGTCGAGACCAAAAAATAATTTCTTAGTTTTTAAGCAATAATGGTATGGCTGAAATAAGCCCTATTACTATTATGATTAAGCCGAGACTGGGCCACTTAATAAACGTGAACGGTATGAACGGTATGGTAGTTACTTCCTGAAGGATTGTAGCTACACCAATAACCATGATTATAAAGAACGTTAAGAACCGTACTTTCTTCCAAGGTATCTTCATTTTTTGTCACTTTAAACTAGAGTAGCCAAGGCTATATTTGTTTTGCTAGAACTTTCCTCTAGTTTTTAAACAGTGTTGTTTACGGGTTAGCAATAGTCATTTTTTTGAGACATGTATTACATATTAATATTACCGATTGTTTCAATTCAAATGTGGGATTCTGAAGTTCCAGCGGTTGTTTTTTCAAAAGTAATGTTGCTTTGCTTGCGTTTTTAGTTTTTTTACATACCGGGCATTCAAAACTAAATTTTTTCAAGTCTTCTTTTGTTTTAATGTCTCCTTTTTTTGCGTTCAACATTACCATTAAGTATTCTTCAGTTTGTTTAGCGAGTTCAAGACTTGCTTGCTCCACTACTTCAAGTATTTCCTTCATGTTTTCACCTCCACAACCCATTTCGGTTTGTATCTTGGACACGACATTTGCCTGTGCAGTTCTGCAAGTTTGATTGTAGCATTGTAGGCTTTGCAGTGGCGAGTAGCGCGAATTAAATACGCACAATTTATACACCTCACCATTCTATCAACCTTCAAGTTCATCAACGATTTCTTTAATTCCTGTCTTGGTGAACCGTTCGTATGGTATCGCGTAAACTGTTGTGGCTAAGATTTTGCTGAGTCGCTCTCTTATCCTGTCGTCTGTCCATTCACGGTTGCGATGAACACGCTTACCATCCAAATAAACGGGTTTACCATCAACAATGAAGTCCACGACTGTTTTTTCCAAGCAAACCTCTTTTTGAAATTCGACTTTATGCCCTCTTTTATGCAGTTCTTCCAGCACAGCCAACTCCATTTTACTCACGCCTGGGCTCATCTGGGCTCTTCGGAACTCCCCAGTTTCTTTAGGCTTATACGTTTTAACTTCAAGTTTATGTTCCGTCACAATTGGCTTTTTTTCACCCGCACATTTGGGACAAACTATTTTTCCGTCTGCGATTGAACCTTTACTTCTGTGGAATTGTGCGCCGCATTTTTCGCATTGACGCATATCAGCAAATATTGCTTCTCGCATACTCGTGTATGCTGGTTTGATTTTGTCTAAAACATGTGCAACTTCTGGAGCTGTGACGCTTGTCAGTTCCTTTCTTACGACTTCAGACTTCTCTTTCATTGCCTCGCTGATTGTCTTCGCCTCTGGCTTCTTTAACTGTTCAGGTATGTGTCGATAAATCGTTCTTTCACTAATTCCCGTTTGCTTCATTATTTCTTGCACCGTCAATCCTGAACCTATGAGAAACCCAATTTTCTGTTCTAGTTCTTCAGCCGGTACGTTTCGCCTGCAAAAGTTCGACGCTAACCTCGCGAGCTCCAATTTCACTGTACTGTCAATATGCCCCAACGTTAACGTAGGCCAGTTCTCATTTACTTCTTTTCTGTGAAAACCGTCGATGACGTTGCCGTGAGCATCCAGCAATATTGGATAGAGCTGTTTTAATTGTCCTTCACTTGACTTTTTCAAATCATAACTTTTCTCTTCACTCATTCTCTTTCTTCACCTCCTCGTTTTCGTCACTTCCGAACCATTTCTCAAACCATAATAACAGTTCAAGAACTTGGTGTGCCAAAGCGTCATAATACTGCTGGTATTCAAGGAGGTTCCATTTTCGTGGTTGTTTATAGTCAAACATCTCTAAAGGCATTTCTTTTCGAGCCTCATCAACAACTTTCAACGCATCTTTTGTGTAGATTATCCCAGCAGTTATTTTCTTGTAACTATGTGCACCGTAAGTGGCCATATGTTCTTTTTGCCAGTGTTCATCAAATTTGTCTAAATCATCGAATTGCATTTTACACAAATCACAAGTAACATATATTTTCGTTAACTGTTTTTCAAATTCACCTTTCACTTTTCATTCACCTCTTTTTCTCTTCAGCAAAATTATAATTTCATGGCTGTACCAAGGGTTGGCAATTGCTATGGGCTCGTAGCCAATTTTAAACATCTCATATAGGCAATCTTGCCGATTTTCCCAAGAAACTCTAACTATTCGATATGGCTCATATTTTTCTTTCATTTTTCATCATCTCCTTTTTCTTTTAATCTTTCCTCGACGCGATTTTTGTTCCAACCCCCCACACGTTTACCCATCAACCTTGCACAGCAACGTCGGCATAACCGTGACTTAGCCACACTCGTGATTTTCGCCCCGCACACGCGACAGTGATAACCGTTTTGCGGCGGCTGATAAACTTCCACCTCTGTCATTTCGCACTCTCCTTTGCTTTCTCCCATGCAATATCCCTATCTCGATAAATTAAATAGTACGCAGCTAAAGCCACTTTACATTTTTCACAGAGTCCTCTATCGTCGAGGGAATCTTTTTCTTGAAGGCAACATTTACATTTCCCCATTATTGTCGTCTCCAACAACTCTCTTTTCCCATGCTAACCCACTTGAAACCGTGCTGCTTCAACACTTTGTTTATGGTGTTCCAATCGTCTTTATCATGGAAATACTCGCGTGCGCGTACCTCATTTTCGCCTACAACTTCTAAGCGGTCGCTTAACGATACGTCTAAATCTTTAAGAATCTCCTGAACGGTTAACTGCTCCGTCTTTTCAGCTTGTTTGTTGTAGACTATGTTTTCTAAGGCTGCAACTTGACTCTGTAATTTTGCGATGTCCGCTTTTTGCCGAGCAACTTCAACATACAAATCTTCAACACTCATTTCTTTTTCACCTCCTCTAACTCGTCGAATATTATGATGTTTTCCTTGACAATCTTAATTCGCACTTCAACTTTTGCCTCTGGAGGTATACTACACGTCTTTAGTGGCGTTCTCTTTGTGTTTCCATTGTCGTCTACGCATTGTACCATATTTACCTCTAGAAACCTTTCGGATTTCTTCATTTTACTCATTCAATCACCTCCTAAATTGATTTAGAAATACCATTAAATTCATCCAACCTATCGGTAGAACTACGCAAATCAATATAGGATGAGCTTTAACCACACAAAGCCAACAAGAAACACTTATTGTGAATATCGCGGAAGCAAGATTGTATAATGAATTTATTTTCAATTATATCCCCCCCTTGAAAGTCCTAGTGTGTTATGACTTCGTATAGTGTATACTATTGCTATCCCAAGTGTTGCTATCATAAAGAGTGGCATAATAACGAATGATGAAAACTCTGGTATTGCATCTACATGAACAAAAAGTGTCCACAAGTATGG